>Ga0208277_1000255_pt1 | contig 32353 bp, 27 predicted proteins | sample ETNtaG_5_FD_185782 | JGI IMG/M metagenome (GOLD analysis project Ga0208277, IMG submission 185782) | Marine microbial and viral communities from oxygen minimum zone, Eastern Pacific Ocean - ETNP201406SV205 (SPAdes) (version 2) | ecosystem: Environmental > Aquatic > Marine > Oceanic ...
CCATCCAGGGAAGGCGAGTATTCAGGAACCAATAACCAAGAATCTGGTGTAGATGAGGCGGATTTCCTGAAGACAGATGGGTTCCACACATACATGCTCAATGGCCAATTGTTGTTGATCATGGGAATACCTGAATTCGGACAGATCAACCTCCTAAGTACGATGCAAATCGAAGGAAATCCGATGTCAATGATGATTGAAGGAGATACCATGGTGGTCGCCTCCTCCATATATGGGTGGCAGCTAGAAGAAGGCCATCCCTTGATGCCCATCCTCGCTAAGGAATACACCTATCCGAATTCTGATTATGTCTACAAACATTATCGATCTAATTTGGTTAAGTACTCAATCATCGACATAAGCGATAGAAATTCTCCATCCATCCAGCATGAGCTGTACCTGGAAGGAAACTACAACACTGCTCGCTTGGTGGACGGCACTGTACGAAGCATTACCCATGCACAGATGGATGTCTGGGGTCTGGAGTATTATGTTACTCTTCCAGACGAATACTGGTCCATTGAAGATGTGTATGAGCGAATGGACGTCTGGAATTCTTCTCTTCTACAGACATTGTCCGATAATCGCGATAGAATCCTGATGCTAACACTCGAAGATCTTCTCCCCCAAAGATATGTAATGGATGGGAACAATGTGATTACTCTACCATATTCTGTCAGTGAATGCAACGAATACGCGGCATCGTCCGACAGCGTGGCACGGGGCTTCTTATCGATTACAACTTTCGACATATCAAATGATTATGTATCCATGGAGGTCGATCATATAGCCTCATCATGGGCCCACGTGTACGCTTCACCTGATGCGCTGGTTTTCGCTGAACCTGCAAATGACTGGTGGTGGTTTTGGGGCAATGATGAATATGAGGATGCAACTAATATCCATGTATTCGATATCTCCCAACCAGGAACAACATCCTATGTTGCGTCTGGCAGAGTATCTGGAACCGTCCAAGATCAGTTTTCGATATCCGAGTTTCAGGGAGTCATACGAGTCGCCTCAACTACCGATGCGTGGGGGCGTTGGTGGATATCGGATTCTATGAATTCGGAAACCGACGAACCTGTATTCACTGGCCCATCCAACAGAGTCACTATGCTAGAACCAACTTCATCTGGCGATTTAGATCAGATTGGTATAATCGAGGGAATAGCTGATGGGGAGAGGATATGGAGTGCCCGATTCATGGGGGACAGAGCATATCTCGTCACATTTGAAAACATAGACCCTCTTTGGGTTCTAGACCTGTCTGATCCTGTCAACCCCATCATACTGGGTGAGTTGGAGGTTCCCGGAGTCTCAACATACATCCATCCTGTTGATGAGAATACCCTCCTGACTATAGGAATTGGACCGGGTGATGACGGTCTTGGACTCGATTGGTCTATGACTCAAATATCGCTCTTCGACGTCAGCGATCCTACGAATCCGACATTGGCCGACTCTCTGCCGATATCGCCAGTTTACGCGGATGATGATTGCCAAAATATCCGTACCTGCGGGTGGTCTTGGTCGTGGTCGGAAGCAACATACGAACACAAGGCATTCACATATTGGGCGCCAGAAAATATGCTTGCAGTACCCCTATCCACTTATCGATACGTGTACGATGAAAACTACTATGACGGCGGCTATGAACACATTTCGATGCTAAAGTTGATTGATGTAGATACGGAAAATCTGAGCTTATCTGAACACGGCGAAATAGACCACTCATCGTTCTACAACGACGACGATGGACCAAATTGGTGGTTCTATAGCACCAGTATTCGACGGTCGATATTCATGGGCGACTACATCTATGCATTCTCCACTCTGGGCGTAACAATCCACAATACCGCTGACTTGACTCATATGCAAGATATGCTAATCCCCGGATCGCACTATGTGGAAGATGTAGGGGAAGAAGAGTCTGAACAGGAGTCAAACGAGTCCTCGGGAGAAGATGAACCATGTCCCGATGGCTCTGAAGGAGATTCCTGTCAAGATTAGAATCGGTTGAACTTCAATACCCTTCCAGTAGAACCAGGTTCAGCCACAGATATCCCTTTTAGAGATCCACCGACCTCTCGTCTGTGAACTATTTCTCCATCTACGATGGTGTATATCGGCCACCCCGTCAGCTCTCTTCCCGCATAGGGCGTCCATCCTACCTTTGTCCATGTATCTTCATCAGAGATGATCCGGTGCGTCTCCAGATCAACCAGTGTCAAATCAGCATCATATCCTTCTATTATCGATCCTTTCTTCTCGACTCCGTAGACCTTTGCTGGCCCTTCACACATCCAATTCACTACGTCTGTGACACTACATTTCCCGCCCACTGCGTGAGTGAGCATCACAGGCAGCGATGTTTCAACCCCTGGCATTCCAGCCGGGGCTCTGGGGAAACCAGCTGATTTGGCTTCCAATGTATGCGGGGCATGGTCTGTCACAATACAATCTATGGTGCCGTCTTTGAGGCGCTTCCAGAGGGTCTCCCTATCCTCTGTGTACCTGATTGGGGGATTCATCAGGGCTCTAACGCCTAGTTTTTCAACATCATCTTGGTCAAAGGTTAGGTGCTGGGTACAAACTTCGGTTGTGATTAAATCTCCTTTATTTCCTACTAACCAATCTGCTTCTGTGGCGCTGGTAAGATGCACGATATGTAATCGATGGTCATAATCGCGTGCCAGACCAGCCGCGCGCTTCGTCGCCATGAAAGCACACTCCACATCTCGACATTCGGCATGAGCCGCAATATCCGTGCGATGTGCATACTCGCTTATTCGAGTTTGGAGGCGAGTCTCATCTTCCGCATGGGTTGCAATGATCCCTCCCGTATTTGAGAAGATATTTTCCAGATGCCTTTGCTCATGGACAAGCAAATCTCCTGTGCTGCTCCCCATGAAAACCTTGATTCCACAAACTCCATCCATCCCTTCTACGTCCTGCAAATCACTCACATTATCCTTAGTCGCACCGACAAAGAAACCATGGTGAGTCACAGTTTTCTTCGCAGCCAGGCCAATTTTTGCCTCGAGAGTTGCCCGATTAGTGGCATTGGGTATGTTATTTGGCATATCCAAGAATGAAGTTACACCACCGGCAGCAGCAGCGCGACTCCCGCTCCGAAGATCTTCTTTTTCAGGCTGACCAGGCTCCCGGAAGTGCACATGTGGATCAATAACGCCCGGAAGTAGATGTAATCCCGTGGCATCGATAGTATACTCGCCATTTTGCGGCTCTAAACCACCGCCAGGCGCAATAGTGGCGATTGAACCATTAGTAACTCGAAGGTCCCCCCTTGTCACTCCATCAGGCAAAACTAACGATGCATTTTGAATCAGCATATGGCCGGTCATGTGTGGTTCCAATGTCACCGTAATGCAGCCATCACAATACTGTTTTCATTATGGGAATAACATTCTATCTCCCCGCTCGCTTCAAATAAGCGATGGCACAGCGAACAAGCAGCGGGTTGGAGTAGTCAGGTTATCTCGTCGGGCTCATAACCCGGAGACCGGTGGTTCAAATCCACCATCCGCTACCACATCCATTTCAAAGTGAACGTGAGTTGAAAGTGAATATTCGATAGACTCAGAGCCATCTTCATGTTGAAAAATACAATTCTAGTAAACAAGGGTCAATGCGTGTTTCATATACCCTCGTTGCTGAGAGAAGGATATGGCATCAAAGAAGACCACACAGAAAATCGAAGACGAAGAGATAGTAATCGATGCTGAAGATGAAGAACCAGGCATCGAAGATTTACCGGGCGTAGGGCCAGCAACTGCAGAGAAACTCAGAGAAGCAGGATTCGACGAACTCATGACTATTGCAGTCATGAGTCCGAAAGAACTCGGCGATCAAGCAGAATTAGGCGAAGCTGTTGCATCCAAAATAATTGCAGGCGCTAAGAAGATGGTAAATGTCGGTGGTTTCGTAAGCGGGGTCTCTCTTCTCGAACGCCGTTCCCAAGTCCAAAAATTGACATCTGGAGCCGCCGCTCTCGATGAACTCCTCGGAGGTGGTTTCGAGACCCAGGCAATTGTCGAGGTCTTCGGAGAGTTTGGCAGTGGAAAGACGCAGATAGGGCACCAACTCGCAGTCAATACGATCTTACCAATTGCCCAAGGAGGATTTGATGGAGAAGTATTCTACATAGACACAGAAGACACATTCAGACCCGAAAGAATTGCTCAGATGGCGGAAGGGGCGGGACTAGATCCTAATGCTGTATTGGACAGAATACATGTTGCAAGAGCATACAACTCTGCCCATCAGATGCTACTCGTAGACGAGATTAAGAGAATGTCGAAAAGCATCGATGTTAAGATGGTCATTGTAGATTCACTGACCAGCCATTTCCGAGCTGAGTACGTTGGGAGAGGTATGCTCGCAGACAGACAACAGAAATTGAACAAGCATCTCAAAGAACTCAAGCAACTTTCCGATGTGAACAACGCACTCGTACTTGTCACAAATCAGGTGATGTCGAATCCAGGGACAATGTGGGGAGATCCAACTAAGGCGATTGGCGGACATATTGTGGGCCATGCAAGCACATTCAGGCTTTACTTGCGTAAGTCAAAGGGCGGCAGGAGAATAGCCAGACTAATTGATAGCCCAAATCTTCCAGAGGGCGAAGCTGTATTCACAGTCACAGCAGAAGGAATCAGAGAGTAACCGGTTAAACAGAAAGCTCAGAGAGCGATTTTCTGACCGAACTTACGAGATTCCCAATATGCCCCTCGTCGAAACTCAACTCGATGTCTGCTGATTCAAAAAGATGAGGAAGCGTACGCGTATTGCCGAGTTTCATGGCATTCGCATAATCATTCAGAGCCTTCTCCGGATCATCAAGCTGAGTCATCCATATTTGCAAAGCCCCAAGTTGAGCTATGCCGTATTCGATGTAGTAGAAAGGCGCCCCAAATAAGTGGCCTTGAGTTTGCCAAAAGAGTGCCTCGTCTTCTTCGAATCCATTCCAGTTTGTCTTGGGCCCATATTTCGCCCTAAGGTCAAGCCATGCTTTCGAGCGTTCCTCGCGTGTATGGTTTGGATTTGAGTACATCCAGTGTTGAAATGCATCAATTCTACATATCCATGCGAGAAGGCCGATAATGGCCTCAAGATGCATCTTCCTCGCACGATCTGTGGTTTCTTTCGAGTCATAGAACTCGCCCCAGTAGGGCTGAGTAAGAAGTTCCATTGACATCGAAGCAACCTCTGCAAACTCGATTGGATAGTTACGATCCTGTATGAGGTCATGATGACTACAATACATCGTATGGAAAGCATGTCCAGCTTCATGAATCATGGTCTCTACATCCCCTTGCTGACCCGATGCATTCATGAAAATGAAAGGGAGTCCGGTTTTTTCCAAATTATACTGGTATCCCCCCGGGGCCTTTCCCTTCCTGCTGTCAAGATCCAGAACTTCGCCCTCAATCAGTCGATTGAACATTTCACCCAATTCAGGAGATAGCGAATGGAAGACCTTCGAAGTGATTGATACCAAATCATCCACTTCTTCGAAAGGCTGTAGAGGGGGTCGTCCAAAAATATCGGGAGAATCTCCTGACTTCTCATTAACGTCCCAGGGCATCAACTCATCGTATTCGAAACCATTTCGACGTTCTTCATTTATGCTGTGAATCAAAGGCATACAATGAATCTCTACAGCCTCATGAAACGCTAGACAATCTTTCGGAGTATAATCAAACCTCTCCATGGAACGGAATGCATAGTCAACATAGTTTTCAAATCCTGAATTAATGGCTATATTGTGCCTTATGCGGACTAAGTCGTCCATGATTTCAGATATTCTTTCCGAATCGATCATTCTTCTCTCTCTGATTTTCGTCCATGCCAAACGTCGAATATCACGATCATTCGATTCCAGGAATTTTCTCATCTGAGGCATCGTACGCTCCATGCCGTCGAATTCTACAGTCATCGCACCAGTAATCTTCTGATATTCCGTGGATAGTCTCGTACATTCCACGGATAGGGGGATATTCTCTTCCCTGAATATCTCAATCGAGTTCTGCATGCTTCTTAGAATTAGGTCATAACGTTCTGGAAGGCTACCTAGGAAGTCAAGGCCTGCTATTTTCAAATCGATCTTATTGGAAACCTCTGACATTTTTGGACGTACATTTTCTACGAATGACATGAAAGCAGATTGCTTCTCTTCGTTTTCAGTATCGCAAGTCATCCCGATGTACAATTTTGCACCGGCTTCCGAGACATGCTCCGCCATGTCGGATATATCTTTGAAAAGAGATTCCAAATCATCTGCATTTTCAACCGGACGCTCTAGAAGATTCGTCGCCACAGGCTCCAAATCATTCCACGAGGTGGCATTGAAATCATCTGCGAGGGGAAACATCTCCATTCCTCAATTGCGATGGGAGTAGGGCCCAATCGGAAGTGGACCATCCTCTCTAGAATACTTCTGACGCTTCCATTTCTTGGCCGCTTCTTGAACCGTTTCTCTTATTTTTTCCAAGTCTGGATGTTCGGGATTCTCCTTTTCAATCCAGCAAGCGGAGCAATAGCGCACTCCAGCGTGATCAACATAGTTGCTAGGAGTGCAACCGACACTGCATACAGAGCATTTCCCATAGCCAAGGAATCTGGACATCGTACATCCCAGAACAGACTCACCTATCAGATTGACTGATTCAGTTAATGACTGAATTAGAAAGATGTACTATGAATGCCTCCTCAAGAGATACAAACTCACCCTCATCAACAGAACCCTTGATCTTCCTTAGACCACTGAGTGTTGGTATCGGACGCTCAGGAATCAATACCCCTCCTAGATGCCCAATCAATAGATCAGCATCGTCGCTGAGATCGTTGTAGTATTCCCGCGAGATATTCATTTCATACAGTGGTGAACCATCCGACTCTTCAGGAAGATAGAACAGCCAAGCACGTGAATCTCCCTCGCCTAAACCCGAACGCTTGATTCCTTCAGTGATTTGTCTTGTCCCGCCAACAATTCTCATAAATTCTGTTTCAGGGCTTCTGGCCACACTTTCTCCACGGGATTCCAGCCTCCTAAGTGCCGTCCATGCTGACCAGGCATGATTCTCACTGGCAACGACTCCATCGCCTATCAAACCCCACCTTTCACTGGCCCTCCATTCATGCAGGGATCCAAGAAGGTCATGGATGATAATAGGTTCATGGAAGCGGATTCCCCATATTGGGAACCATGGAACCATGGTAGTCATGACGGTCCCAGAACGTCACTCAAAATCAAGCCTTGCCACTCATTCCTTTAATTTTTGAAGACGCCTCTTTCCTGATATTGGTGGCCAATTTGACACTCCAACCCTGGAGCGTAGATAGCTTGTTGATATCCGAATCAGTCATCGATGCAACATCGCTAACTGACTCCAGAGACAACTTCTCAATCATGTCCCTAGCCCTTGACCTACCAACTCCACGAATTGAAACCAGCTGAATTATGTCAGATCTACACCCATGCCTGATTCTGATTTGTACCTCTCCAAGAAGTTCAGTCAACGAATCAGCAATTGAACCACTATCCACAATACTCTCAGAAGACTCTGCAAGTATCCTGATTGACGACCGCATTAACCACTCCACACCATCTACTCGAGATCTAATATCTCCTGGTTGAACTCCCCACGAGGACTCTAGTTCACCCATCGATCGTTCCTCAATCCAATCTAATAGCATTGAAGTAGATTTAACTCGTTCAAGCTCCTCAGTAACATCAAGCGCAATGAGCCTTTCTCGATCATGGACACCTGATCGAATTTCCATATCCTCAAGCTCACTCCGCTTTACCCATAGCTTCTGAAAATCGGGCGTTGAAATCGCTAGATGGATGAGTGAGAACGGAGTAATCTGTCCTACATCATCGACACCTGAGAGAATGGAGCCAGCTCTAGACAGGCCATCAGATATTATCCGACCTGAAATCGGGTTAAGATACAGCCTTGCCACAGTTCTTCCAAGCCCTGTTGCTCGATACGTCATCGACAGAGATTCAGGCGACTCCAGAGATATCCTTTCAACATCACTTGCACGACTGAATCCGAAGACAGCAGGCCCTTTTCTCGGACTTATCACACGTCTTTCCAGCGATTCTCGTTGGATATTCTCAACTCTTACCAATCCTCCTGCGACCTTTGCCCAATCCGGCAGATCATCTCCCCAATCTTCTTCCGGCTCCTCTGAAAATTCAATCTCAGATATTCTCTCAGCGACTTTACGATCTTCTCCAGTTCTTTCTATCATGCCATTGTCTGCCAACCATACGATTGACCGGTCGATCCTCGATTCCATCTCCTCTTTATCCAGGGAATCTGCAAGAAATGTTTGAGCTAGGAATGAGCCAAGTGCGAATCTGTCATTCAAACCCCCTGTCGCTATCAATGCCAACAGATGGGTCAATAGAGCCGGGTCTTCCTCAGCGATGGATGAATTAGGATTTGCAAGTTTGGAGACTATCGGCTCAATTCCTCCAAGTAAATATCGATCCACGATAAACTGCTCCTCATCTGAATTCTTGGCTAATATCATGCCTTCGCCATGAGGGTCATAACCGGGTCTACCAGCTCTCCCTAGCATCTGACGAACCTCGATTGCTCTGATCGGCATAGATCCCCCTGCAGCGGAATTCCATCTCCTATGATCCCTTATCACGACCCTTCTTGAAGGTAGATTCACTCCTTGTGCTAAGGTCGGAGTGGCCACAAGTGCCGTCAAATTACCCATTCTGAATGAATCTTCTATGATTCTCCTCTGTCGAGAGGAAAGTCCCGCGTGATGAAATCCAATTCCTCTTGAAACAGATTCAGCTAATGCCTTGCTCATAGTAGTCCCCTCGCTAGCACCAGTGATCGACTTCGAAATACTCTCCCAATTTTCTATTCGAGATCGTATACCTTCATTTCCTTCTCTTTCGGAAATACGCCTGATATGCTTAGATAATTCTCGAGCTTCTTTTTGTGCTGAAGCCCTTGAATTTACGAATATGAGAGTTTGCCCCCCTGTCTCCATCGCATCGAGTACCAATGCCCTAAGATTCTGATTGGGGTTGCCAGATATTTCTCTAGGTGAGGGCAGATCTCTCTCAACCATCCCATCTATTCTGTGAATCTTCAAATCTAGCCCATTCACAGTACCCGATTGAAGCTCTACGGGACGCCATTCAGATTTTACCAGATCAGCTTTGAGCCAATTCGCCACTGAATCTGAATTTCCAACAGTAGCAGACAGGGCTATGATTTGACATCCAGGCCTCTCATGCCTTATCCTGGCAATTATGATCTCGAGTGTAGGACCTCTACCAGGGTCATCAAGAAGGTGGAACTCGTCAATCACGACCGCTTCCACATTATCTAGAAAATTTGGACGGGTTCGGATTAGAGAATCAAGACGCTCACTAGTACAGACAAGAACATCCCAGTCATGTAGAGAACCCATCTCCTCTCCTCTATCCCCAAGAGCAAGACTTGCTTTGAGTCCAACTCCTTCGCATAGCGCATGTATCTCTTCGTGTTTTTCGCTAGCCAATGCCTTCAGCGGAACCACATAGATGCCCCTTCCCCCCTCGCTTGAAATTACCTTCTGAAGCATGCATATGTGTGCAACTAGAGATTTCCCGCTTGCCGTAGGAATTGATAGCATCAGATTCCTGCCTGTCAGGCCATGTCTGAGGGCTTTCTCTTGAGGGGGGTAAAGAGAATCTATTCCGAGTACATTCTCAATCGAATCAGCCAGTCTGCTATCGATGCCGAGAGAGCGAACTCTGGCCTGCGAACCAACTTCCATTGTGACCATGCTTCAAGTCAGGGCGCTAAAGGATGCCGAATGTATGAGACATCTATTTTCAATCAAGACCATCTGTGAAATGCCGGATGGCCCTCTTTAACTGCAACAAAAAGTCCCTTGCCTTCCGCACATAGAATCCCATCTGCCTCGAGAGTCATCTCAATTTTCATCCGATCATCCCATTTCGATTCATCCACTGCTTTCGCCCTGATAATCAATTTTGAGTTTGAAGGAGTCGGCCTTCTTAGATTGACAGTGTAACTAGCAGTTACTGTGCATGGAGGCTCATCTAAACCATCTCTGTCCATGATTGCGATAGCAGCAGCCCAATTCCCGTGACAATCAAGCAGAGTCCCTATTATGCCACCATTTACCATGCCCGGAAATGCTTGATGCTCGGGCGAAGTGTCGAATTCCATTACGAGGCCATCTTCTGAACGAAAAGACCGAATTCTTAGGCCGTTTAAATTGGAAGGACCACAACCAAAGCAGATGCTGTTACTAGCATACCTTTCTTGAACAGACATGTCGCCTACATCACTCATATTCGATGTCTAAAAGAATACGAATTCAATCATTGCGGAACTAATCCTCCCTCAGTGCCACTTATCTCGGACCCCCACCTCCCATGGGCGTTGAGTGACGATTCTGGAACTAAGGATTCCAAAAAAGGAGTCAAACGCGCTTCGAAGAGGCGAAGATCTCCCTTGAAGGTGGTAAACCAGATACCGAAGAGGAGACGAAGAGAAATCGAAGACGCAACTGAAGAAAAATCTTCCAGCCCAGAGGCATGGTCTCGAAAATCTGGCCAGAAAAATCACAAGATCGAACGTAGAATGACCAAACCGGGCGTAGTCCGTACCGTACCATTCGACTTGATAGATACTGAGATTGGCGAATCTTGGTCGATACCAATAACCGTTGTTCATGGGGCTAGGCCGGGCCCGACAGTAACCCTTCTCGGAGCTGTGCATGGGAATGAATTGGTAGGCCCACAGGCACTCACCTTCCTTCAATCGAGCCAGATACTCGGGGAAGGTAAGGCGATTGATGCAGGAGTAATGGCAGGAACACTGAGGATAGTGCCGATCGTCAATCTCCCCGGTTACAGGAGGAGAACACGATATATTCCAGATGGAAGAGATTTGAATCGATTCTTCCCAGGTAGAGATGGAGGGAATACCACGCAGAGAATAGCCTTGAGATTGTGGGAACATATTGCCAAGACTAGTGACTTCATAATCGATCTACATTCAGCAGCAAGTGGCAGGACAAATATGCCTCATATACGGGCGAATCTTGCACATCCCCCCAGTAGCATGCTTGCAAGGGCATTCGGAACTGAAGTGCTTCTTGATGGCCTCGGGCCAAGAGGTTCTTTGAGAAGAGTCTCCAATGAGCATGATCTTGGATGTATAACATTCGAAGGAGGCGGTGCAGATTCACTAGATTCAGATGCTGTACAGGTTGCAACATATGGTATATTGAACATACTACGACATCTGCATATGATCCCCGGATATCCGAGCAGCCCAAGATTTAGACTCTTAGCATCCGGCTCAATATGGATACGATCGGATCATGGAGGACTCCTGGATGTACTGGCTCCTGTAGGATCTCTAATAGAAGCAGATGAAGTCGTTGCTACTGTAACCGATCCAGAACATGCTAGAGAATCTGTAGAGATCCGTTCCCCAGGAAGGGGTCTGTTGATTGGAATGGCAACTCACCCATTCGTTACATCCGGAACTCCCATAGGACATCTTCTGCCGCTGAAGAGAGGGCTATCGACGATAAAAAGTAGACTAGATGAAGACGATGTCCTAATGCTCAGTGGAGTGCTCGAAGACCCAATCTGGCGAGAAGAAGATACAGAAGACATAGACCTCGAGTCATTGGATGAACCTTCTCCCGACGGATGGACGAGCGTTGATGATCCGATGCTCGAAGAGGAAGATGATTGAAACGATAATTTCAGTTACGATCGAAATCTGGAGCACGAGGTATATTTCGCGGGGGCGTCGCCTCGTGAATATGCTGTTCTGAGAATCCATACGCTTCAAGTGCCTCTTTCAGAACAGCTCTTCTCCTAGAGACCATTCCAGTCACTGCAACGCATATTGCCAGAAATAGTACTATGCAACCGATAATTGCGAATCCAAGAGGCCCGCTAATCGTATCCAACAATTGCTCAGACAGAGTCGGGGGTTCAGACCAAGTTCGAACATCGAGACTCCATACAAGAATCGTCTGAATTCCTGAATCAACTACACGGAGCTCAAGCACGTGTGATTCGGACGATTCACAGAGGTTACTCAGAATATTCTCTTCAGCACAGCTAAGAGGGCCGATTTCGATCGAACCAAGATCTCCTGTTTCATATTGATTGAGTGGAATTCCGTTCAAAGACCAATACATGGTTGCATTGACTCCCTCTGGGATACTCGGAGCCATTATGGCCATCGAATCATTAGACGCCTCCCACACTATCACAGCACCAATAGGATGCCCGAGTTCTGAAAACCGATCGATACTCTCATCCACCAGAGCATTACAGTTCTGATCCAAACCATCCCAAAGCTCATCCGCATCAGGTCTTATCTCGGGGTCCAGATCGTCACAATCATCGAACCAGTAGTATCCGTCCATATCTTCATCAGAGTCGAATGATTTGGGATTCGTTTCGAATATCAATATCTCATCCCCATCGCTCATTAAATCGCCATCTGTATCATAATTCAATGGCTGAGTATCGTGGACATGCACTTCATCATAGTCTGAAAGACCATCTCCATCACTATCCATGTCAATAAAGTCCTCATCAGAGAAACCATCGCAATCATTGTCTTTCTTATCTAAAATTTCTATTCCAACTGGAGACGAGTTCGCATCTTGATCATCACAGTCCTCGAACCAATAGAAACCATCAGCATCCTCGTCATTATCGAAAACAAGTGGGTCCGTGGAACTTATACTGATTTCATGTCCGTCTGAAAGGCCATCTCCGTCCGAGTCGGGATGAAATGGATTAGTGAATCGTACATTGAATTCTTCGTAGTCGGAAAGGCCATCTGAATCGGAATCTGCATCGATATAGTCCTCATCGACCTCATTATCGCAGTCATTATCGATTCCATCCAAGTATTCCAAAGCATCTGGCGATATCAGGGGATTCGAGTCATTACAGTCCTCGAACCAATATCTGCCATCTGAGTCTGAATCCTCATCAGCAAGTAGAGGATTTGTGAGGTAAATTAGAACCTCATCTCCATCCGAGAGCCCGTCGCCATCTGTATCGTGATCGAGATAATCCGTACCATGGATGTGAAATTCAGGCCAATCCTTCAACCCATCATTGTCTCTATCGGTGAAATTGTACCCCTCGTCGACTATCTGATCGCAATCGTCATCGATACCATTCAGAATATCCGGTCTACCAGGGTTTACACTCGGATTCGAATCATCACAATCGTCGAAATGATAGTACAGATCACCATCAGCATCTGGGTCAAATATCAATGGGTCACTCCCATAGATTGCGATTTCTTGCCCATCTAGCAATCCGTCCCCATCAGTATCTGAGTTCAGCGGATCCGTGAGGAAATTTTCCACCTCATCACCATCCAGTAGTCCGTCAATATCGCTATCGGATACAAGTGCGTCAGTACCGCTCTCAATTTCGAAGGCGTCATCGAGACCATCGTCATCTGAGTCTGAATCATATGGGTCCGTGCCGTGAATATTGATCTCATCTACGGTCAGAAGCCCGTCACCATCATGGTCGCTTTCAAGATCAACGCCATGTAGGGTCAGGCCCCATGAATTCAGAGTCCCAGTGACTCCCGGCGAGGAGTCTTTCAATCTCAACGTCCAGTTACCTGCAGCAGACTCCCCCCAGTGATGGACACTTCCGTAAATCCAATCCTGGATATCATCTCCAGTATCTCCATTTGAACTCTTGAGAACCGAGGTAGTCCCGGCAGGCGACATCAATTCAATATCGAGATCTCCTCTGTTCGAATGTGATATATCTATCATGATACTTACCGATTCGATACTCATATTGTCTGTAACTGTGAATTGAGACTCGACCCATCCGCTCTCATCAGGGATCGATAGAGGAGTCGTTGTTGGCCCGTATGTAGCGTTCGATTCAGGTACTAAGTTGGTCCAATTTGATGCCATAGAGGTCGCTGCCCCTGCATCTATGACTCCAAATCCATACTTGTGCGAAACGAGATGGCCTGCACCATTAGACGCCCAAGACACATCGTTAAAGTCATTCTTTTTCGAGGTTAGAACTATGATCTCTTGGACATCTCTCCACGATAGATTTCCATTTGCCTCAAGCATAAGTGAGATAACTCCAGATACCAGAGGAGTGGCACTTGAGGTTCCTCCAAAGGAATGTGTCACATCTCCCCCATTATATCCCGAGGATCCAGCTACGTCTGTCGTAGTTATGCCTTCACCATCCCCCTCCGAGGGGGCAGCCACAAGGATATTCGCTCCAGGTTCAGCGTACCACGACTGTACACCGTTGTGATCTACTGCTGTCACGGCGATTGTGAATCTATTGTTCGTGAATCCATCCGCATTCGAGTCATCATCATTCTGTAGTCCATTTCCTGCTGCGAAGGTGTAGATATTACCCAATCCACCTCGCCCATTGTACACACCATTCTCGATTGCTGAAAGTGTCAATGGACCCGGCCCTGAAATAGTTGCACCATCATCAGAGGGCCCCCATGAGTTTGAGTAGATGTCGATGTCTTGGGGCATGTAACCAAGTGCAGAAGCATCCAATGAATCACCGCCCCAACATGCAATTAGTCTGCTTCCTGCCAGATTCGCCCCGAACCCCGCTCCTGTAACGTCTATCCCATTATTTCCCGCGGCTGCCGCCACTCCTCCTGCAGCGGTTCCGTGAGCATCGTTTCCAGAGGGGGCGGGGTCCGAGTCCGAATCGCAGAAATCATATGATGTCGAGGCTTCATAGTTGGGGCTGAGATCCGGATGTGTATGGTCAAGGCCATCATCGATAATCGAGATGGTCACCCCTGAACCATTGTAGGAGTTCCACGCTCCTGTGATGTTCACATCTTCCCCCTGCAAACCGCCTGTCTGTCCTGTATTGGAGAGATGCCATTGTTCAGGGAAATCGGGATCATTTGGGATTAACCTAGGCGTCTTTTCCTGCTGTTTATCGGGTATGAATAACTCGATGAAATCTAATTCTTCGAGCGTTTCAAGCACTTCCAAAGATTTACCAGATTTGTAAGGAGTCCACACATACGTTCCATCCATCCAACTCACGGCTTCCAAATGTCCGCTTGGGAGGACATCGATGAGGAAATCCATTTCCTCCTCGCTCAGAAGTATCCAACTACCCTTGTGGCCTTCATATGAGCCACTATCCGAAACGGCTCTTTCGAAGGCTGCAGAAACCTCCGGAGAAAACTCTTCTAGAATTGTGTATCCGTCAGAAGATTCAGCAGAAACCAATCCTCCGGCCACGCTTCCAATGGGCGATAAAATCAGGATGAAGACCATCGCTATTGAGTATCGCACATCCTCAGGACTCCGAACATGGTAAAAATCAGACCGCTTCTTTGTGCGTCTTGATCGCAGAGAAGATCTCCTCCTCACTCATGAGTCTTCTTTGTGATTTTGCTACTTTGAATAAGTGGTCAACTAGTGACGGAGACTCTGCAATGCCGTGTTGATTCAGCCAGTGTACGATATTTGATCGACCGCTCATATGTCCAATTCGTATGACTTGGTGAAGGCCAAAGTCGCCTGCAGGGACTCCTGAGTAAACTCTGTCCGCAAGCCAATCATCGCCTTTCTTCATGGCCTTGATGACTGCAGAAGCATGCACACCAGTACCAGTCTCAAATGCATCATCTCCGAAGACTGGATAATTTCTTGGCAATGGCACTTCGATGTACTCATTAGCCTTCTTCATGTAGTTGTTCAGGCCGGTCAAATCGTTCGAAATAACACCCATTAGGCTTAGATTGACTAGAGTCTGGTCAATAGGGGCATTACCCGATCTCTCTCCTACCCCTAATGCAGTGCCGTGTATTACATCGGCCCCCGATTCAACTGCTGCGAGATTGTTTGCAACTCCGAGACCACGGTCTTGATGCCCGTGCCAATTCACCTCTATATCGCGACGCTTTACACCTGAGTCAGGTATCACTTCTTGTTCTATGAATGACATCAGGCTACGCACTCCACTGGGGGTGACGTGACCGCAAGTGTCACAGATGCAAATCCTATCCGCACCAAGCTCAATGGCTCTTGTGTAGACGGCCTTGATATCCTCTGGACGACTTCTAGTCGTATCTTCAGTAACGAACATGACGGGAATATCATTGTCGATTGCAAATTCGACAGCTTCCTCCGCAGTTTTCATGATTCTTTCCATCGTCCAGTTTTCGGCATATTGGCGAATAGGGGATGTGCCGAGAAACGCACTTGCCTGTATCTGACGCTCATGTTTTGCCTGCAGATTGACAAGAGGCTCAATATCCGAAACTAAGGTCCTAACAGCACAACCAGGGCGTATCGAGTAACCATTCTCCCCCATGTGCCCGAGCATTGAATCTATGTGCTCAATATGATAAGGGCCTGCACCTGGCAGACCAAGGTCAACTTTCTGAATCCCCAGCCCTTCCATGCAATCCAGAAGTTCGATTTTCTGTTCTATCGTAGGGTTCCTAGCACTCGGACTTTGCAAACCATCTCTGAGCGTCTCATCATCGAACCACACAGGATGAGGGTGATTGCCCGAATCCCTCTGGAATTCAGGCTCTATCTTGTTCCAGTCGTAGATCAATTCCCGCTCGTCCATCTTCTACGCCGTCCTTCCTACCGTACTGGATGTGTTTCAAGCATTCGGAAGAAGTCACACAAATGGATTCCCTGTTTCCGAGAACTTTTTCTCACTCCTGACTATGATCAAAGCAGCCAATATTGAACCAATAACCGAGCCAAAATCCCCTGATGATGCAAATAGTGCCATGAGGAACATGAGTCCAAGATAAAGTTGGGACACCCAGAATGAACGAGCTGCCTTCGGCATCCTGCCAGTGTTATCCATCTCTTCATCATGATGCAACACAAAAAGCGTCCTGACATACCATATTGCCACGAATATCGAACCAATTAGAAAAGATATGGATGCAATCGAGTCATTCCCGGAGAATATCAGATACGGCCCAATGAATGAAGTTAGAAGTAGGAGACATCCATATACGCGCATCTCGAGTATCGTTCGCCTGCTCCCTTTGACACCAGGCATCATGGGGATTCCAACCTCATGATACTCCTTCGATTTGTACAGAGCCAAAGCCCAGAAATGCGGGGGCGTCCACAGGAATATCAGAGCCACCATGTAGTATGGAACAAAACTTCCAGTATCCAAAGATGAACTAATGAATGGAATCACCCCAGACCAATCCAGGGAAGATGGGCCCGAGGCCACCCACCACCCTATCAGGGGGGGCGTCGAACCGGCAAGACCTCCAATAACTATGTTCTGAACAGTACTCCTCTTGAGCCATATCGTGTATACGAAGACATAGAAAAGAATGCTGAAAGCAGCCCAGAATGCTGCAATTTCACCACCCATTAATGTGAACCAAACAACACCTATTAGAGAAATTGATATCCCAAAAAGAAGAGCTCCATTTGCGCTGATAGCCCCTGATGGAATGGGGCGCTTACTTGTACGACCCATTTTTGGATCTATGTCACGATCATACCACATGTTGATCGCATTCGCCCCTCCTGCTGTTAGATAACCCCCCAGGACGGTTATGCCCACTGATTGTAGGGTATGTCCAATGCTGGGTCTAGTATCAAGGGTCAAATCGTGTATCAGAACGGCACAGACTGCAGTGACTTGCAGGAGTATTACTACTCCTGGCTTTGTCAACCGAAGCCATGCCATCATGATTGCCGACTCCCCCCTGCGCCTATGAAGAGATACCATCGGGAATGGCCATCATATCTTCACGACTTGCAATCCAGATAGTCGCAAGAATAAGGAATGATATGGACCCAATCAGCAGGTGCAAAAGTGATAGAAATTCCCAGAATGAATTGGTGCCCGGATCATATGATATCACATATAGGCCACCTAGTAATCCATTGAATAGGAAAACACCTGTGGCAAGAGATACCCACTGTGCCAACCTCCTTGATTCAGGCTCAAATGAAACACGTTTCCAGGTTGTAAATGAGGCTATGAGGAGCGCGACTCCTTCCAAAGCCACGATTACACGATGAATTATCTGTGAATCAGCAGCAATGTCGTCCACTGGAATCAGCAACTCGCCATGACAAAGTGGCCAACTTTCGGAAATCCCCGCTACACCGCACCCATAATTCGCACCTTCTGTCGTGGAGACATAAACTCCGATAAACACGGCCGAAAGAGCACCCAAGGATGACAATGCGACCATTCTTCTTTGCTTCGAATTCGCATATATCTGCATCATTTCTGGTGTTTTATCAGTCTCTCTCCAACGTGCCAAAAGTAACCATATGATGCATAGAGTGAACGCCAGTGCGCTTACGAGGTGAAGAGCAACCGACCAATGTTCGTTATCCATCCTCACTGTGAGATATCCTAAGAAGCCCTGCCAGACTATCAGAAAAAGACCCAATAGACCCGCATTCCTAACTTGTCTATTCGTACTTTGAACACGAGTACACATCCAAAGTAAAAACATCATTGGACCTAGTAAAGCACCAGCCAATAGACGATGGAACCATTCAGTAAAAATCTCGAAAGTAGTGTACCTGTGATTGGCTCCACGTGAATCCTCTTCTTCCGGATTCTCATCCCACCAAGCCTCCTGCTCTTCTTCAGAGACATCAAAACCCCATGTCCCAAAGCATGTGGGCCAGTCTGGACAAGATTCCCCCGCATCATAAATCCGAATCATCCCACCCATTGCTATGACTGATGCAGTGACGGCTAGAACGACTATAGAGAGAGTCGTTATTGGAACACTCTCGGTGAGATTCCTTGCACCCATGCCCTCACCGAGGCGACGCACCTGCTTCAATCACTCGTTGTCAGCAGCTTCAACATCGATTGGTATTCGATCAGTTTCATATTCGAGAGTTGCAATCTTGAGCGGATCAAGGACGAAACGAGCCTTTGCTTCCTCAGTTCCATACAGTTGGATAAGCTCGTGCATGAACGCCTCACGGAGCTCTTCTTCAGAGACATAAAGAGGGGCTCCCATGCTAATTTGAAGGGCTCGAGCGCCGAGAATACGAGCTTTCTCAAACCTAGTATGTGTTCGAGGCATGGTTCCAGCCGATTGTATGACGCTCATAAGGCCACCGACGTGCAATCATCAATCCCGTGAGACCAACATTCCTACTGCATTTCCGCCGCCGAGGCACAGTGTGACGATTCCGAGAGTACCCCCAGTTCTTTCTAGAGCATTCAGCAGACTCATCAGACATCTAGCCCCAGAAGCTCCCAGAGGGTGACCCATCGCAACAGCACCCCCGTGCACATTGAAACAATCACGATCAATCCCGAAGTGTCCACGTATGCCACAAGATGCTGTAGCGAATGCCTCGTTGTGCTCGTAGAGATCGATATCTCGTGCTTCTAGACCATTTCTTTCCAACAGGGATCGTATGCATGGTATCGGTGCAGACATCACTCTGGATGGTTCGACCCCAGATGTTTCGAAGTCAACAATCCTAGATAGAATCGGCCAACCTTCTCGTTTCGCAGCCTCTTCAGAACAAATCAACAGTGCCGCTGCACCATCGCTCAACTGACTTGAGTTCCCAGCAGTAACTACTCCTCCATCCAGGAACGCTGGCCTAAGTCCGGAGAGAATCTCCATTGTCGAATTGTCTCTGATACCTTCGTCTCTACTGAGGTTTGGAATCGTTATCGCTTCTTTACCCATCCATCCGTTGCGCCATGCGGCCGATGCTCTGCTGTGGGATTGAAGTGCATATCCGTCGGCATCAGATCTCGATACCCCCTCCTCAATGGCAATGTTTTCTCCAGTAATGCCCATTGACTCGCCGCTAAACGCATCTCTCAATCCATCATGCTGCAATATCGATACAAGACTTGAGTATTCCACAGACTCCCCTTTGGATACATTACGAGCTACCATCGGAGCATTTGACATAGACTCCATACCGCCTGCCACCAAGACCTCAGACCTCCCTGCTTCAATTTCCGATGCAGATATCATGACTGCCTTCAATGAGGAACCGCATACCTTGTTCAGGGTAGTGGCAGGGGTCTTCAGCGGAAGCCCTGCACCCATTGCGGCCTGTCTAGCTGGAGCCTGCCCGGCACCTCCCTGTAGGACCATCCCCATGTACACTCCATCAATAACTCCCGATTCAGGAGGTATGTCCAGGGATTCTAACAATCCAGATATTGCCATCGTGCCTAGCTGTACGGCGGAATATTCTGAGAGACTGCCTCTATACTTGCCAAAGGGGGTGCGGGCATAACCCGCAATCACTGCCACCGTCACGAGCCTCCCGAGCAGCGAGCCGATTTCAATAGTACGGTCACAGAGGTAAGCGACAATAATCAGGTTCCTTCAGTCAGAACCCGAAGAGAAGCTGTAGAATTCGGGCCTTTCAATCTCTGGCCTCAGCTCCGGTCTGACCAAGACTGTTCGAATGCCCCACAAGTCCGTGAATACACGATAGGCCGCTGTAGCATCAAGATAGTCGACGCCAGATGACCCTCCAGTGCCTACCCTTCTCCCGATAATCCTCTCAACCATTCTTGCATGAGCATGCCTCCATTTTACCATAGCCTCTTCAAGCTCCACAACAGCGTCCACAAGTGCTCTCGGCCAAGTTAGAAGAGGCAATTCTCGATACGACTCTATGAACAGTAGCCCTGCCCTAGATCTATCCAACTCACCATTCGGAAGAAGAAACTCCCTCACTTGGACTCTAGCCCCCTCAAACCTACCTTTAATCGCCTCTGGAGGCATATCGCTAGATTGCAGCATAGCTGCCTCTTGATCTTTCGAATGCTTTTCGAATGCATCCAGATGATCGTTAACATATTTCGAAACGACCTCCGCATCCCCCTCATCGCCAGGATTCGAGCCCATAATCGGAGTTCTGTGTACCCATGCCCTCACTACCTCGTGTAGAGACGGCTTCTCACTGGCACGAATGAGACGCTCAAGAGCATGTTTCTGAGTTGGATCCTTTTCTGCAATTTTCCTAAATTGAAGAAGCGGGTCGAAATTAGAACCCCTCATTTCGGGTGTGAGCCCAAGAACAATTTCTAATTCCCTCATCTGATACGATTCAAAACCTGATGCCGTCCCGAGTCCATCTCTGAATGCAAGAAAGCCCTGGGGCGTGAGAGTTTCAAGAACACCCCACTGGTGAGCCATTAATTGGAATATCTCGGTTATACGACGCATCCCATGGACACAGGATGGAATCGCCTCTTCAGGCACTGAAGAGGCCCCCAACTCATCCCGGACTCCTTCCAATTCTTTGATGACTTGCTTGAACCATAACTCAAAGGTCTGATGGACGATGATAAAGTGCATTTCATCTCTCGAGACTCCTCTTTCATCGCCTTGAAGCTGTAGTAAACGATCCAACTCAAGATAGGTTCCGTAGGTCCAATTGCCATCAGACTTGTCTCCGGCCATGGCTGTCGAGAGGCGCTACACCTTATCAGTTGAGTCCGCCATCCATCAATCTATATGCGCCGAATCAACTTACCATGGCATTCATATCCTCTCGATGCAACCAAATGACGTGATTTACATCCCAGATGCTATTCCGGTGTCTGAAGATCTCAACCTAAGGGCTGCTCGACTTAATGACGCACCTGAACTGTTCAGAGTAGTCAATAAAAATAGAAAATTCTTGAGAAAACACCTGCCATGGCTCGATGATACAAATAGCATATCTGACGAGACTGACTTCATCCACGACCAGTCCGAGAAAGCCAATCGAATGGAGGCCATGCTATTGCTGCTTGAATACGAGAATGAAATCGTGGGGACGTTGAGCATCAATCGAATCGATCATGGAAATAGAACTGCGTGGATAGGATATTGGTTAGACGAAGATCACTGCGGAAATGGCTTGATGACTAGGTCGGCAGGTGCACTGATAGATGTTCTACTGAACGCCTGCGCATTTCACCGGGTTGTGATAGAGGCAGGCATCGATAATCTACCCTCCAGAGCCATACCTGAGAGGCTGGGCTTCCGGGAAGAAGGAGTGAGTGTCGAGAGAGAATGGCTCTATGACCGTTGGATAGATATTGTTCAATATGCAATAACCGCTAGAGAATGGAATACTAGCGATTAAGCCTTCAGAAGCCCGTGATCTATCAAATCACAATTCCCTGACGGGAGCGCAGCAAGGACTTCGCCATGATCAAGCCCTGTAGCCTTCGATATACGCCTTGCAACGTCTTCTTTCTTTTCTCTCCCAGGGGTTATCTCCACCCAACGATCACATAAATTGCTAATTGCAGATATGGAGCCAGGCACAGGCATGGGGATGCCATTAACCGTCCCCAATCCAATCGCCATTTTCAATACGAGATCGCGATGCCATCCCCTGTTGCCCCTTACCACGAATGATCCTCTCCCAAGTGCTTCTCCACTTTCTGTGGCTTTGCTTACCTGAGAGGGTCGGACATGGAACGCTGTCGCGGCTGCCGAACCAGCCCCCCATGCTCTTGACCAGCATGCTGCTAATGCTGCCGCCTCTTCTTTTTCATCTTCTGAGAGCATCTGAAGGTCTTCAGGAGCTCCGTTTATCGACTGTACAATCCTGAAATTACAAACTCCTTCTGAAGCGATATCGACATCCTCTTCCAGTTCTAAACCATCTACTCTCTTGAGAGCACACGAGGCTGCTCCATGGAGGTCGGCATGAAGATAGAGATCTCCTGTTGAAAGATGCTTTTTCACTACCGCATCGTTACCGCGGGCATCTCTCCCGCCCACCATCAATCTACCTGGGCCTACAATGCCCCATCGATAGCGTTCAAACCAAAACCTCCTAGTTCTACGTACTGATGATACCTTGCCCTTGTTACGCTCTTTCTCAGCTTTAGAAGAAATCTTCTTTTGTTCACTTTCTGTCTTCTGTAGTGCCTTTCTAGCCCCTTCTGCCTTGGCTTTCAGCGTATGTGCTCGTTCAAAGTAATGTTGAGCACTCTGATGCACTGTACCCTCTATCGAAATCAATACCTCTTGACCGGGCTCACCGTTTGAATCAGGTAAGAGTACCCTTGCGTTTTTACTAGCCGGGTCAACCTCTGAGATCCATTTTGAATCAGATGCCTGTTCTGATGTCAGAGACCATCCGACCTTCGATACTTGTTGTTCAATCTGAGATCTCACTTCTTCAAGATGGGTCCATGCTTCTAGCATGGACGAGCCCTTCTTCTGGAGTATCGAAGCTTCTCCTACGAATGACTCTATACCCTCTCGTTGTTGATTGGCTCTCCGAGCCAGCCTGTCATCGTCCCTGCCCCCTTCTTCCTCCAGCACTGCTTCTTCCACTCTTCTGGACAGGGCTTTTGCATCATGTTCCCCATAGATTGAGTCAATGGCTGCACATAGGGACTCGACAGCCTCTCGGGCAAGACCTTCACCTGGTGAATGGGCGAATGGTGAGAACAACTTGTTTGAGCCCCCTTCACCTTCAGACCACACCGAACCTTGCCCTATCCTGTCAGACTCTTCCATAAGCGTTTGAATGGTCCCTATTAGCGAGGACCGCTCCTTATCGCCAAGATCCGAGATTGAAGATCGCGGGTCAATCTCTGAAATTCTACACACCAATTCCGCATACCTTCTCCCGAGATTCACTCTCCCTGCGAGGGTACGCTCCAAGTCGCGATCACCTTCTTTGAAAAGATCGGATAACCCCTTCTCATCAAGCGTACGAGGATCTGTAGCGGAAGGAGGCGGTGCGTAACGCTCTCCTCTTTTCAGCACCCTGCTCCTGTAGGCTGCACTGGTGAGTGGTTGGATGATCGTATCTCCTTCATCAATCAGAATCGCATTACCGTCTCTGAACATCTCGATAATAAGTGAAATTTTTCCTCGACCATGCTCAAAATCAAGTCGAAGAACTCTATCAAATCCTATCTGGAGAACTCCAATTAGTCGTGCATTTCCGAGATATTTCCTCAAAGTCATTGCAAACGAGGAGGGATTTTGGGGCATAGGGCGATCTCGTTCAGAAAGATAGACCCTCTTGCCTCTGACGATTACAAGATCAACCGGACTCGAGCCGCTTTTCTTCATTCTGAGGACGACCTGCTCATAGTGCGGCTGGTATGCCTTCTGAGCACGTGCGCCAACCAGTTGTTCAAGTTCGACGCGCATTCTCGCCACATCAAAGGCGGACATCGCAATTTCAGATACCATATCCGCCCCCCTCACACGGTCCCTATGGCCACCGAAGATGCTTCCGGTTGGATGAGCAAGTCACAACATACCCGCCCCCCGGCCCTGGAAGCGCCTCTAACGCACCGCCACATTCTGGACAAATTGCTTGTTCGGCCAACTCTTCAACCCAGGCCTGGCGCGTTTCCATCTCGTCACCTTCCTCCCTCAGTCTTCTGAGTATTCTTTTCACGGGATCTGACGGGTCCAACCCTCTTTCCTGCCAAGGATCGGTCCCAATCGGCATCATTCCCCGTGCTTCATCTAGCTCAAAATCTCCTTCCAGCGGAACATTGCCACTTCGGGCAATCGGCCTAATCAGAATATATGCGCCAAAGAAGCCCCCTACGTGAGCAAGATGAGCAATCCCCGTCGACTGCCCCAGGCTTTCCACTTCGTACATGGTATAGATTTCAAATCCTAACTTGATCAGAGTGATCAACCATACCGGCCATGCTCTGATTAGAAACAGCAGAGGAAACTCGATTTCATCTCTCGGCCAACCCGCCATGTACGCACCAAGCAGTCCGAATGCAGCGCCACTCGCTCCCAACGATGCGCCTGGGTCTCCGATATGAGTCCCAACCCATGAGATATTGCCCGCTAGAAGCCCGATAAAGTAGATCGCCATCCACCTTCTACCCCCCAGTCGCTGTTCAAGGGGAACACCGACTAGCGCTATAACGAGAATATTGTTAAGAACATGGAACCAATCAGCATGCAGCCAACCCGCAGTAATCCATCTGTGAGCCATACTAGGTTCGAAGGCAATAGCTGGTATCAGCGAAAGAAATGCAATCGGTTCAAACGCTAATCCCAGTAAATCTACCCCTGCTTGGAAGAATGTAACTAGTAGTAGAGATAGAACAGTGGCAAGGGCAAGACTGACTCCTGAACGGACGGCATAGACATAGGGGCCGAATGCGAAAATCAAGAGAACACTGAGCGTGATAAAGTCGCCCGGCGTCAAGTCGCTCCAGTATATCTCCACACTTCTCCCCGGATCAAGACGGTTGAAGCCCATGAATAGCCCCTCCGGCCGTTTGCGGTGCAATGAAAGGACCCTCCGCAGTGGGAGGGCACGTGTCGTACCCGGTCCTTCGCATCAAGGGAGCCACCGTGCTACGGGGTTCTCGGACTGTGATGGAAGACATAGATCTCGATGTAATGTGTGGAGAAATGCTGTGTCTAACAGGTCCAAACGGATCTGGAAAATCAACACTTCTGGAGACACTCGCTGGGCTGCATGCTCCGAGATCCGGCGAGGTGGTGGTGCCTCTTCCTAATCAGGAATCAATACCCATTCGAGACTCAAGAGGCAGGAGAACACCAGTACCCGGTCTTTCCATCGCACTGCAGACTGATGGTGCATGCTTGGATGAAACGGTGTTGGAGAGACTCAAAACTGCATCCATGGTCGCCGGAAAATCGCTGACTGATGAAACAATCTCTGCTGCCATGGAAAAGTGGGCATTGTCCCATAGGTCTGAAGATAGACTTGCAGTTTTGTCCCAAGGGTTGAGGAAAAGGGTGTCAATACTTGCTGCAATACTTCCCGCTATACAATCCAGTGAACCAAGAATTGTACTTCTAGACGAGCCAAGTGAAGGTCTTGACGCCGCATCACGGGACCTACTCCATGAATCGATATTTTCTCTTAGGGAGAAAGGCCATTCAGTTGTCATAGCGACACACGACGATGCCATAATCGAAATTTCCGACAGGACAGTTGAGATATCTTCGAGCACAATATCGTTAACCGGTCCGAATCATTCCGTTGATGACCCCCCGTTTAGAGATGCTACTCCCGTAGGCGGCGCGATATCGGCACTTGGCAGATGGATACTGGCTCTCGAGATGAGGAATCCAGTGGATACGGTCCAAAGAATAGTTCCAGCACTCCTGGCACTCTTCCTGCTCCGTTCAATAGGGTTGGATGCAATTTCAGACGGAGCCCCTTCATCACTCGCATTTTACATTCTGGCTCCTGCATTAATTGCAATCCTCGTGCGACCTGCACTCATCGACCGTCTCAAGGAGCGACGCTCCGGAGATTGGTGGCGAGCCCATCTTGGTCGGTCCATAAGGCCCCTTTCATCAATAGTCGGCTCACCATGGATATTGCCGATCCCATTGACGTATCTTTCCTTCATCGTACTCTCAAACGGCTCATCTGATATCGATCCTTCCGCATATGCGTGGTTATGGCTCCCAGCACTTTCCATGTTGGACATAGGGGCTGCAGCAACTGCGATACACATGCTCGTGTCTGGTTTTGAACGAAGCACTGCAGTTGCAGCATCTCTGATGATGGCCATACTGATCTGGCCATTTCTTCTGCTGGTGGATGCTACTACCGAGATACTCTACCAAGGAATGTATTTTGACATCGGGTTCGATACGCCCTTGGGTCTGATCATATGCTCAAGTTTGATCGCTGCATCAGTATGGGGTGCAGCCGTCATCATACCCGACGAATGAAGGCATTGATTCATTGATGATGGCCGTGACGGTGAACTCATGGTACGCATCCCCGCCCGGGCTATCGCCTTGTTGGCATTGGGGTCGGGAGGCTTAGTTGCAACCATATTCCTCGGAATCATGTGGGCTCCTGACGTCAATCCGAGCCAGTGGAGGGCTCCTGCTGCATATCGGATAATATTCCTCCACGTGCCTTTTGCCTGGACATCTTTTCTTGCTTTCGGCATGCTCTTTTGGGGATCACTGGGATGGTACCTGCGTCGCACTGAACGTTCATGGAGGTTAGTTCAATCCGGATCCGATTTAGGACTTCTATTCGGTATCGGCGTCATAACTTCAGGACCAATATGGGGTATGGCTGAATGGGGCGTTCCTTGGGATTGGGCCGATCTACGGCTCAATACCTTCGCGCTGCTCACCGCTCTTGCACTGTTCATCGTCATGGCGAGGCGATCGCAACCGGATCATGATTCAACAAGGGATACTATTGCTGCAGTGGGGTTATTCGGATTCATACTAGTCCCCATCACGGCAGTAGCAACGACTCTGTATCAGAAGAGACATCCTGGAGTGGTAATCATAGAAAGTGAGGATTCCGGGCTCGATCCGGCCATCCGTGCAGTGATGATGGTGGGATTCGTTTCCATCACGCTCCTATTCATCGGATTTACGATAATCTCTGACAAACTATATTCTGCAGAGGCTGAGATAGAATTGAACCTCAAGGCCCTCGATGAAATGGATGGGGGCGAGTGAATTGGCAGGGGAGACACACCTCATTGTAGCATATGTCATCTTGATTGGCTCTCTCGTAGTTTATGGGAATTGGTTGCGGTCGAGATACCGCAATATTGCAAATTCACGGGCCAGCACCCTTGAAGCCCGAACCCCCCACCCTCGTGATGGCGAGGACTGATGGCACAGGAGTTCTGTATCGTCTGTGGGGCCCCTCCGCCCGTATACGCTGGTCGACTTTGCGAGTCTTGCCTCCGAGATAGAACGCATCTATCCAAGATACCCGAACGTCTGCAGCAAGCAAGATGCTCAAAGTGTAGGCTTCACAACGTGGGGAAGAGTTGGAGCGATAATGACGATCTGTCGATAGCAGAAATTAGAGTCCAGGACCATCTTGAGATTCTATCTGAAGCAGAGGACGTTGATGTCGGACTCACCGTCGAGACAATTGACGATAGAACCTCCCGGATATCTATAGATGTCAGTGCAACGGTGCACGGCTTACCCTTCGATGACCAACATACCGTACTCCTCCAGACAAGCGACACAATCTGTCAGACCTGCTCAAGAAAAGACGGCGCCTACTTCGAGGCAGAGTTCCAGATAAGATCCGCAGGAAGGAGGTTGTCCAAGGATGAAATAGGCGTCATTCGAAATACTCTGAATGAGATGCTTGAGGAAGGGGCCAATGACCCTCTGTTCTTCATTACGAAAGAGGGCCCTGTTCAAGGGGGTTGGGATCTTCAGCTAGGCTCTAAATCAATGGCGAGAATGTGGGCCAGGAGACTGGCGAGCCGCTTCGGCGGCACCATCAAGGAAACATCCACTGTAATCGGCGTCAAAGACGGTGCAGAGGTAACGCGCCTCACCGTTTCCTACAGGAAGCCCGCTTTCTCCATAGGAGACGTCCTCAAGTTAAAGGATAAACTCTGGATCGTCACCTCTTGGCAGAAGGATGGGCCCATCCTAGGTTCGTTTTCCTCCAATCAAAGAAGTGGAAAGACTTGGAGGGATATGGAAAAATCATCCGTGGTATGCCCAACTAACGATCAGATAACTGTCCAGATACTCGATCGTGACGGATCCGCAGCAGAAGTCCTGATACCAGGTGATTGGAAGATGGCCACCGTCGCCCTCCCCTTCGACTACGATGGAGAAGAGTCAATCCGTATTGGGTTGATAGACCATCAATGGCTGGCAATCCCGTATGCAGAGGGAGGGGGGCCCGGAGATGCCTGACCAGATTGAACTTCTAGCGCAGCATGACAAGCAGGACATGGCGGGCTTCACCCGTGCCTTCGTGGATGATCTGGAAAACGCTTTTCAGAAGGATATCGGAATTATCGGCGATGATGATTGGGTCGGCGTGCTGTGTATCGGAATGGGGGGCTCAGGCGCGAGTGGAACGTTCCTGACATCTATTGCAGATAGGCAGGCGGGTCTCCCAGTACTCCATTGGAGGGACTACGGACTCCCTTCTTGGTGGGGGCCGGAATGGCTCGTCATCGCAACATCGTATTCCGGAAATACAGAGGAAACCTTGGACGGGGTGTCAAAGGCCCTGGAGGAGGGGGGCAGCGTCATTGGAATATCCTCCGGAGGCAAACTGGAGGAGATACTTTCCGACAGGGAGGATGCTGTTCACATCGCAATTCCAAGCGGCCAAATGCCGAGATCGGCCTTCGGGCACCTCATCGGTACGCAACTCTCCATACTCTGGTCCATGGGCCTACTCCCAGCCCCGAAGGACGAAGATATCGAGGGCATGATTGGCAGATTGAGACGACTCTCGTCGGATTGGGACCCATCGACCGGATCAACACAGGCGTATGGGGCTGCTAAGTCGATCGGCGAGAATGACATTGGAATAGTTTCTCCGAGCATAATAGGGTGCGCTGCTCGCAGATTCGTAAGCCAACTGAATGAGAACTCAGACCTATTCGCCCGCTCCTCAGAGGTGCCTGAGATGAACCACAATGAGATAATTCCCTGGACAGAGCGAGCATCAGAGAGCCAAGCGCTAGTAGTGATTCATTCCAGCCTCTCAAACGATAGGACCTCCTCGAGAATGAAGTGGTTCGAGGAGCACTCTGGCGACACAGCAAGAGTGGTTCTGAATGCCACAGGTGAAACCCTTGTCGAGCAGTTGCTCGGCATGGCGCACATCACTGATTGGATCAGCATAATGCTGGCGGTTTCTCGTGGCGTAGATCCGTCCGAGATGGCTGCTATCCCCTCCCTCAAGGCACATCTGGAAGAGATTCAGTAAATCGGCCCCATCACCATTCTCGGGTCAGGATATTTGGCAAGCGCCTCTTCTCTGTGCGCAGGATTGACTACCCCGGGCATGTCATGGGTTTCAGGATCGGACCACGACAGCTGAAAGTGGAGATGAGGGTCCCAGCCGCCATTCTCATGTTTATCCCCCATCCAGCAAATCACCTCGCCCCTCGATATCTTTTGTCCAACCTCTTTGCCAGCAATCGAATCTGAATTCAAATGCCCGTAAAGAGCCCATATCGGACGGTCCCCGATGAAATGTTTGGTGACCAATACATTCCCATAATCTCCATCAGCTGGGTTGTATCCAAAGTACGATACCTCCCCTTCTTCAAATGCCATACAAGGAGTCCCTACCGGACCTCCGATATCTATGCCAATGTGTAGAAATCTACCATCTGAGAAGAGATCTGTAGAATACATGCCAGGCCGCATCTCGTCATATCTGCCAATGTCAAATTCGAATTCAGAGGGCAAATATTCACCAGTAGTAAAGTCCCTCACTTCATATTCATCTGGCAGATTTACCACGGGATGATATTTCCCTGTCTGCCAATTCATCATGAGAGCTCGGAGTAGAGGATTACTGATGATTATTACCAATATCAATCATTGTCACTTTCATTCAATCCTTCAAGTAAATTTGTAGATGATGATGGTATGGATTCCACATCTTTCAGTTTGCGTTCCATAGCCCTAAGTCGGCGTTGTACGGAGTCTTTGCCATCTCCCCCAATTGTATTCGCCGCAGTGTTGAGTTGTCTATGCAGTGTGTCCATCATTCCACCAAATTTGACAAATTCAGTTTTCACAGCACCTAGCACGTTCCATACTTCACTCGCTGAGGCTTCCAGAGCTAGAGTTCTGAAGCCCATCTGAAGGCTGTTTACAAATGCGGCTAATGTGGAGGGCCCCGTCACCACAATTTGACAATCTCGTTGAAGTTTCTCAAACAGACCAGGCCTCCTAACCACATCAGCATAGAGTCCTTCAGTGGGGAGGAACATAACTGCGAAATCAGTAGTGTGCGGTGCAGAAACATACTCCTTTCTGATAGTCTTCGCCTTGTTAGTCACATTGGACTCAAACTTGGAATATGCTTTCTCAATGAGGTCCTTATCCCCTTCATCTAATGCATCCAATAATCGCTCATAATCCTCCTTTGGAAACTTGCAATCTATTGGAAGCCAAACTGGATCATCTAAATTTCCATCTGAACCTGGAAGTTTGATGGCAAATTCAACTTGCCCCCTGCAATCAGGATGTGTTTTGACGTTCTTTCCATATTGATTGGGGGAGAGTATACTCTGCAGAATCTGCTCTGCTTGTATCTCCCCCATTGCTCCTCGCGTAGAGACATTAGCTAGTACTTTCTTGAGATCGGCCGTATCTGTTGCAAGGGCCTGCATTTCACCTAAACCCCGCTGAACTGCTTCAAGTCTCTCACTCACTTGTTTAAATGACTCCCCAATCCTCTTTTCGAGTGTAGATTGCAATTTTTCATCCACTACTAATCGCATTTCATCTAATTTCTTTTCATTCCCTTCCTTCAGCTTCTCAATATTCTCTGAAACAGCTGCCAAGTGTTCTTGCTGAGATTTGCCAAGGGCCTGCAAAGTATGCATCTGAGAGTCTCCCATCTCCCGAATTTCTCTTCTGAGCTCTGAATCTCTATTGGAGTCATCTTGCGAAAATAACCGCCAAACGGCGATAATCAGAGCCAGACCAAAGAAAACAATTGCAGCCAACTCGATACTCGACACAAGACACGACTCAAATTGGGAGTACTTCAATTATGCCGGAAACAGGTCATACTAAGATTCAGAATTGATTCATAGGCTAGACGACCTTTCCATAATCATGAGGGTCAAAAGATTGGCTATGTTGCTGTCCGGACTAAAGCAACTCCAATCTTATTCAATCGAATTAGAACAGTATCCCACACCTGGCGATTTAGCCGCCAGATGGCTAACTGATATTTCTTCCTTTGGAGACTTGTTCGAAGGATGTACAGTGGTTGATTTGGGAACTGGTAATGGCGTACTGGGTCTTGGCGCCGTGACTCTTGGAGCTGGGAAGGCGATACTAATTGATTCAGAGAAAGAAGCTTGTTACACGGCTATGGAAAATGCCGATTTGATGGGTTTGACCGACTCAGTGGATGTAGTACACGCAACTCTGGGGGTGGATGAGATAAATTTTCACTCGTCAGATCTGATAATTACCAACCCGCCATGGGGCAGGCAGACTTCCAGAGCGGACCGTCCATTTCTGGATGCAATTTTGTCTGAAAAGAAGACTGCTCACCTCATGCATAGTGCAGGAGCTAGCCATATAGATTCATTTTTCGATCTAGATGGATGGGAATTGGACAGATACGGTGAGGCAGATTTTCCGCTGCCCGCTGTATTCTCACACCACACTAGTCGAAGAGGAAAGACGAGAGCGGCATTTTGGCGTCTCACTCCTGCAGAAAATACCGATATCGTGCCGGACCGTTCATAGGCGACTCTCAGGTGGCGGGCATCATGGGAACCCCATCTGACGCTGTCAGCCCGGGGCAG
>Ga0208277_1000257_pt1 | contig 32228 bp, 30 predicted proteins | sample ETNtaG_5_FD_185782 | JGI IMG/M metagenome (GOLD analysis project Ga0208277, IMG submission 185782) | Marine microbial and viral communities from oxygen minimum zone, Eastern Pacific Ocean - ETNP201406SV205 (SPAdes) (version 2) | ecosystem: Environmental > Aquatic > Marine > Oceanic ...
AACAGTATTTTTTATTTATACTTAGAATGAACCAATTATTGTAATTAATATCAATAATACATTTTATCCTATAAAGATCATCTTAGAGTGTGGAAATATGGCATGCAATTATTTTAGTTGCAATCAAAGCCGCATTAAATTGTGTTAATCTATTTTCTACTCCTGGAGATATTTCATTAATATCAGCCCCTATTATTGTTGTTTTATCTGACTTAAATAATCTTTCAATCAATTCAACTGCTGCCCAATATGACAGACCTCCTGGAACAGGAGTTCCAGTAGAAGGAACTAATCCAGCGTCCAATCCATCAATATCAAAAGTAACCCAAACAGGGCCTTCTATTTCCGAAATACGCCTAATTAGTTTCGGCCAACCAGTATTCCTTTCCATTACTCCAAGAATGTCTCTTGCAAACCAGGTTTCTACTCTGTCATCATCATTAATTATTTTAGACTCTTCTTCACTATAAGCCCTAATTCCTATTTGAATAACTTTACCAATTCCAGCATCCAGACACCTTCTTATTACCGTGCCATGTGAAAATTTCTCTTCATTTAGCGTATCTCTTAAATCTGCATGTGCATCAATTTGTAGTATAGTAACTTGATTTATATTATCAATTTTAGGATGTTCATTCAAAATTTCTACTATGGGTAGCAAAATTCCATGTTCTCCGCCCAAAACAATTGGAAATTGTTCTCCATTCATCCAGGGTTTGATGTAATTTTGAATCGAATCTAATTGTTTTCTCAATGTTGATTCTTCTGATGTCCACTTTTTTGCAGTATGAAAGGATAATCCACATGGTATTTCTGATTTTAACATCGGATCATATAATTCCACTTGAGAACTTGCTTCAATACATGAGCTAGGGCCATTTGCTGTACCTTCCGACCAACTAACAGTCATTTCCAGAGGAACAGATAATATTACCAAATCATAAGGGCCATTTTCAGACTCTTCTAGACCTAAGAAGTTGGGGCCAACTAAGTCTTCCACAATTGCTCCGAAAGCATCCCAAGATTAATCACTTCGGAATCTTTTAGTATTAAAATTACACTTTAAGTAAGATGTTTGAAATAACGAGGTCTTCCGCATTCATCCCATAGGAAGTTATTGTGATGGGTCTGACATTGGCACAATTAACTCAAGCAATAAGGACCAAAGTTGATATGGATATGGAAACAGTTGTTGCTGAGAATATAGCTGAACATGCATTGGGCTTCTTTGGTTTTTCCAATAGGATTATTGACAATGCTCTAGAGCCAACGGATAGGAATTTATTCTATCAATTACAAGATTATGATTTACTGACCACTGAATCAGAGGAAACTACTTTGTGGGATGGTAGAGAATGGCGTATTCATTATTGGAAATTTAAAGCAAGTGCTGAAGCATTTGCACTCGCAGCAGCAGAGGCAGCAAAGAATAAACATTCTTTAGAAGATGAAGACCCATATGCAGGAGTATACGACGATGTACCTACTGAATTATGGAGAGAACGTTCTGGCGTCGATGATGATTATGAAGAACCACTATTCTGATTAATGAAGAGCACCATACCGCTTGATTCAAAGGCCAACGGGTTATCGATGTATTGTGGAAAGTCAGAAAGTACCTCTATTAATTTTCATTATACTTATTTGTAGCATGACTCCTCTGAAGACTTTTGGTGATGATTCATCTACAGAAACATCTTGTGAAGTTTTAGTGGATTGGGGATTTCAAAATAATGAATCAAATCCAAATCTAACTACAGAACTTATTCATAGATATACTGTTAATTTTGAGCCAATCTATCTAAATGGTTCTTCTCCTGGAGGAGTTACTATTCAGGTTCAACATCTCCGTAATGGATTAGATATTTTATCTCAAGCGGATATATCATCTGTAAACGCAGGAGGAGTAATCGACATAGTCTTGAATACTCAACCTATTTTTGGAGATACTATATCTTTAATGATAGAAACTAGCGAAACATCTTGTTCTAGAGAATTATCAATAACTCAATGGAATCAACCAATTTCAGATCACGAAGTAACAAGAGAAACCACTTGGTCAATGGAGGGCGGCCAGACAGATACTAACCAATCAATTCTATTTGAGGGAAGGGGTTGGCAGAAAAGAACTAATTCATTACTAGAATCAAATGAATTAGGCAATGGCTCACTATTGCTAGATTTATCAGATGGATTAAGAACCACTACTCTTTCTCTAAATTTAAACAAAGTTTGGCTAAATGAGTCCTATGATGGTTCTGAATTAATAACCCAAGATTTTGAAATGCTAGGAAGTGGTTCACTCAGTCTAACCAACTCTGACGATGGAGAACAACTATCTATTGAGGCTGAAGTTAAAGATGCATTGATTCTCCGTTCGTGGTCGGAAAAAACTCTGACTGAACGTATTAAAATTGAAGCATCTGGTTGGCTTTCTTTTAACGGAGGCTCTAATGATAGTTCCGAAGGAGGATTTGGCGAAATATCTTTATTTTATTATGAAACATGGGATGAAAATGGCATTAGGCGCTTACAAGATACTCAAGTAGAAGCAAATGTATCTGTAAGAATTGGAACTTTTGGAGAGTCATTTTCTTTCGAATTAGATGATTTCATGACCAGTGAGAAATGGGAAGATGGAATACGTGAATATCAATATATGAAAATGTCCGGTGCTGGAAATTTTGATTTTATAGCCTCAGATTCTCCCTATATCGAAGTTAATGGTACTATACCTATAATCCACATGGAATCACTAGGTGGTGAAACATTAGTGGATACGATTGTTGTAGATGGAACTTACAGTGGCGACGCTGAAGGTAGTTTTGGATTGGTGAGAGATATAGTAGATTCTGATGCCTATGCAAATGAAAGTGGAGAGTATTTTGATGCAGACAAAATTAGGAATGAATTCTGGTTTAATGTTTCAGCCACTCCAATAGGGCCAATAGATCAAGAGATTATGGCAGAACATAATCTCACTTATGAGTACACCGTACCTCAGGAAGATTGGGATAATCGGACAATAAAATATGAATATATCGAGGATAATGGTTCTGTTCAGTATGAATATCCTCCAAATTCTCCTATAATTATTCAGCCACAACCTCCTGAATCCAATTCCATATTTTCTAATCCAATATCTAGAGAAACAGGACTATGTCCTGAAATACTATTTCTAGGCGATCATTTTTATCTTATTGGTAATTTGGCCTTACCTCTTGAAGTTAATGTCACTGATTTAGATACTGCAATTATTGATTCTCATACAGTTTCTATTGCTCGCTGGGAGGGCAATTATTTTAATTCTAATGACGCCTTTGGGAGTGTGGTGAATGAAGGATTACTTGCAGGATTGCTACATGAAGTATCTCGTACTGTAGATTTTGGAAATGGAAATAATTCAAATAATGAAAGTATAAAGTTTTTAGAATATCAACTAATTGATACTATTTTATATCCCTCAATAATAACTTCAAGTGAGAACTCACTCCCTAGTATTGACTCAACTTCAGAATCATCCGTTAGATTTAGAGAAGGTTTCTTATTCAATGAAGGAGGAAAAGCCCATTTGGAGATTTTAGTTAGTGATATAGATACTGATGTAATTTCTGTAAAAGCAGATTTTTCTACATTAGGATTGGGGGATGTAGATCTTTCCGACTCGGGGTTAGATGGTGATTTAGTGATAAGAGATGGCATCTGGACTGCTGAAATAGTTCATAATGGATTGCAATACGGAATTATCGAAATACCTGTAATATTGCAAGATATATGGACTAGTGTTACTCAGAATGTTACTATAGTTGTTCTGAATGAAGCACCAAGAATGCTTTCAATCGAATTCCTACCAAATCAAGTATTCAGAGGAGACAAGGTATCTGTTTCAATAAACGCAATTGATGGCCATGGTGTTGATTCTGTAGTTATTGATATGTTTGGAAATGGAGGAGGCATCACATCTCTACAATTAGATGAAGATTTATGGGTGGGTGATTTTATTGTTCCTGAAACCTTTACTCCTGGTAGTCGAAATTTAAACATACGCCTAATGGATAGCATGGGAGAATTTAGATCAACTTCCCAAATATATGCCAATGGCCAATTTAAAGATGCAAGTAGATTAATTGTTCTGAATGAAGCACCATCAATAGGTAATATTACATTGTTTAGAAATAGTGAAATCGTAAGCAACATCCTTGTCCCCGAACAAGGAGATCCAATAACGCACACACTTGAAGTTACTATAAATGACGTCGATGATATTTCTTCTGCACAGATAAAGATAGGTAGATTAGCCCCAATAGGTAGCTCTAACTCATGGCTATTATTGGATGATGATGGTAATAACGGAGATAGAGTAGCAAATGACAACATATATACAATTAATTTTGATGTCAGGAATACACTAGCAGAAGGAGAATTTACGATTTTCATACGTGCGACTGATAATTATTTCTCGATTACTCCAGAAGATTCTCAAGAGCGTACTCTATTTTTAGAAAAGGGCATCTCAGATGAATCTGGCGTGAATGGATGGCTATCAGAGAATTCACTAATCTTAATTTCCTTTTCGATGATTATTTTGTTATTGATAGGCTTCAGTGGAGTATTTTATTTACTAAGAAATTCTGAATTATGACGTTCTAAATAAAATGGTACGAGTGCCGGGATTTGAACCCGGGTTCAGGCGTTGGCAACGCCCGGTGATAACCACTACACTACACTCGTATATTCAACTGGAAAAGGAATTCACTTTTCTATACGTCGGTGAATTATCATCATAAATCAGATAGACAATTCAAAATTTTATCCCTAGTCTTTCGATAAAAATCAATTCCATGCCCATATGGATCTTCCAACTCCCAATCTTCTGAAATTTCTAAGTTAGGACAATTCACTCCACATCCCATGCTTATTATCTTGTCAAATCCATCAATTTCTATATCCTCAATTGACTTAGGAAACTGATTTTTAATCGTCATTCCAATCTCTGAAATTACTTTAATCGCATTAGATGCAATTTCTTTGCCAGGATGAGTTCCAGCAGAAAATGCATGATGACCCATGTCTTTTGCTATCGCTTCAGCCATTTGACTTCGACATGTATTGCCAACACAAACAAATAGAACTTTCACATTTTAATTGTATGAGTAATATACTAATTAACTTAACTAATATTCTATTCATAGTTCATTCTCAATCTACATTTTTCATGAAAATCTAAGGACATAATTGAAGTACACTTACTATTGCCATTGTACATGGGAGATTCTCCAATAAGTCATCACAAAGGGGTCGAGCAAGAAAAATCTACGCAAGAAAAAGCCACCAATGAGCAAAAATCACAGATGGAACAAGCATATAGGGAAATGCAAAGAAAGATGCGTATTGCCAAATTAAATGATGATATAAAATATAAAATTTTAGTTCTTTCAGGAAAAGGTGGCGTCGGTAAATCAACTGTTGCTACTGGACTGGCGCTATCATTAGCGAGAAAAGGAATGAAAGTAGGATTAATGGATATTGATATTACTGGGCCTAATATACCAAAGATGTTGGGTTTAGAAGATATGGATTTAAATGTAGAAGATGGTCAAATATTTCCTGCTAAAGGCCCCCATGGAGTTAAAGTAATTTCAATGGCTTTCTTAATTGAAGATCCAGATAAACCAGTAATTTGGAGGGGCCCAATTAAATTGGGAGCAATTCAGCAATTTATTGGAGATGTTGCATGGGGAAAATTGGATGCATTGATTGTAGACTTCCCTCCTGGTACTAGTGATGAACCTTTGACAGTAAGCCAACATCTTCCAGGAATTGATGGTGTAGTAATAGTGACTACTCCTCAGGAAGTAGCATTATTAGATAGTCGTAAATCAATCAACTTTGCGAAAACAATTTCTGTACCTGTATTGGGAGTTGTAGAAAATATGAGTGGGTATAGGATTAGAGGTAAATCTGAACCAAATTCTACAGTGTCTTTAATTGGTCCTGAAGGTATACCAATAGATTGTATTTCAGATAATGAAGGCAATTGGTCAACGACACTAGACATATTCAAGAAAGGAGGCGGACTTTCTGCGGCAGAAGAATTATCTGTACCATATTTAGGGTCTTTGCCATTTGATCCAGGGATTGTTAGAGGAGGAGACGATGGTGTCCATAGGATAATTGCTGAACCCGAAGGGGAAACAGCAAAAGCATTCGATATAATTGTTGATAATATTACTAATTCACTTGATGAAGGTACTACTCCTTCTCTAAGAATCACTTAATTTGCCTATAATTATGGGTCGACTTGATTTCATAAAAGCCACTCCCGTGTATTACTGACATGGTTGCTGAGACGGGAATATACATCACTTGGGTTACAGGAGCAATCCTTTTGAGTATCATTTTTATGCCAATTTTTAAGCCATCATATGCCAAAATAACAGTTGATGGCTTTATTGATATGTTTAGAAGATACTGGGCACATATAATAATTGTTTTTTCAGTCTACATTTGGAAAGATTTATTCGATGGCCTAGATAGATCTTTGATGGCAAATACTAGAATAGACATGACTCCATACGTTTATGCAATTGAAGGCGACGTAGTATTGTGGATACAAGAGGCCTTTCGCTCAGTCTTATTCGATCAAATATTAACGCATTTTTATGTCATGGGATTCATGGCAATGACCTTTTCTTCACTAATATATCCCATTTATTTTGATGATCGTTATATGGCAGATCGTGTTTGCTTGTCGATGTTTTGGGTCTATATATTTGCCATACCTTTCTATTTATTCTTCAATGTAAGAGTAACTGGAGATCATATACCATTGATGGAAACTATTGCTTATGATTTAACTCCTGAAATACATAACTGGTTTACTCGTATTGATCCATTTACCAATGGAATGCCAAGTTTGCATATTGGATTACCTTTTGCCGTGTGGTTATCTATGCAAAAATGGGATGAAGATGGTAGATGGAGAAAATATCGGGCCTTTTTGTTAATTTTTATCTCAATTACTGCATTTGCTATAATATATCTTGGAATCCACTGGTTAGTCGATATAATTGGAGGTATGGTAATTGCAATATTTGCAGTTAGAATGACAGAAAGAACTGAGAAACGATTATGGAATATATTCGATGAAAGGAGATTCTCTCATCGTTTAGCTAGAACATTGGATGATCCAAAAAGGTCTTTTTCATCTTCATTAGAAGAATTAATGATTATCGTTGAGCCATTCAAAGAACCAGGAAAGAAACAAACCAGTCTTTTCATTGCAGCACTTTTAATTTCCACAGGTAGCGTTTTACTATGGGACGCAACACATCAGCATTTCCCCCTTGAAGGTTCGGAATGGCCTACTTCTACTTCCGGAGCGGGCGGATGGTTAGTAACAATGGAAGAATTGCCCGATGAAACTATTTCTATTACAGCATGGAATACTACTTCTCTCAACAATTATTCTGTATCTACTAAGCCATGGAACCAATTGCCAAATGTGATAACATCAGATGAAGGATTTGTTTTATTCACCGAAGAAAGAATTGATTATTTTGAGTTTAGAGACGATTTTGAAATATTACAACCTCTATTTAGAAACTATCCTGAGTATGCCATAAATGATGTTTCTCTCGGCTCTAATTCAGAAGGTTCGGTGATAATAATTTCTCACGATTCTTTTTTGACTTTATTGAATAAAGATGGTGAATTAACTCCTCCTTCAGTAAATGGCCCATTCAGGTCCATTACTGCTTCTGGTAATTTAATTGCTTGGTCTTCAAATTCTACTGATGGACCGATAGTCAATATCACTTCTCTTGATTCACAATTAAGAACTAATATAGAAATCGATGCACAGGATATTCTTTCTGACGCCACTTTATTTTCAGAGGAAATAATAATAGATTATTCTAATTCCACAATTAAAGAATTGATTATGGATGATAAATGGTTGATAGCATTAGTAGATTTGGGATATATGGATAGATTAGTATTAGTAGATATTTTTACAGGCAACCAAACTATTTTGGGCGACCCATTGTGGCAATCTTCTTCTCCTAGCATTTATGGAAATAATATTGCTTTTTTACAAATACCTTCATGGAATCCTACTGCGTTAAATCAGGAACCGTCTGATCCAAGTGATGTTTGGCTATATGATACTACAATTAACCAATCATCACGCTTAACATATGATCCCATAAATCAAATCCAACCACATGCGCTGGAAAGAAGTATTGTATGGACCGATGAACAGAATAATGGTGATTTAGAGGTCATAGTATATCCATTGGAGGAAATCTTTCGTCCCTATTCTTCAGTTCTTATCCAATCAGCCATATTGATGCTTATTCCTTTAATATTTGTCTGGTCTTCTCAATCAGTTAGAGAACAAAGATCATGATTATTATGCAAGCCTAAACATTTCATCAAGACTCAGTTTAGCTTTATTTATTATATTTTGATCTATTTCTATAATTTGATTTGGCATTGGATCTTTTAACGCCTGTAATATATCTTCTAATTGTGTTTTCTTCATGTGTCTACACATTACACAAGCACCAATTAGATTCAATTCATTTTCCGATTCTGCAATTATTCTTTCAGCAGTACCGCATTCAGTAATGAGCATAATGTCCTTTTTACCACTTGCAGATAATTCTAATGCATTTTTTATTAAGGATTCACTACTTCCAATTACGTCACTTTCTTCTAATACGTCAGAATCGCATTCAGGATGACTCAAGACAGTTAATTCAATGCCTTGTTGCCTCATTCTTTCTCTCCATGATCTTATTTTTTCTCCAGTAAAAACTGCATGTACTTCACATTCTCCATCATATACGATAACTTCTTTTTTACCTTTAAGCGACTTTTGAAGGTGTTTTCCCATAAATCTGTCAGGTACAAAAATCAATTTGTCACCGGGTAATTTCTCACAAATAGTTAGATAGTTACTACTTGTAACGCATACGTCACACTCTGCTTTTACTTCTGCAGTGGTATTGATGTAACATGCAACAGGAACTCCTGGGTACTTTTGTTTTAGATTTCTCACATCTTGCCCAGTTATGCCATCACTCAACGAACAACCAGCATCTGGTGAGGGATGTAAAACGATTTTGTGAGGGCTTACTATTTTTGCTGTTTCAGCCATAAATCGCACACTCGAAAACAGGATTGTCTGTTGTGTGGCATCTCTAGCTGACTTTGACAAAGAATAACTGTCTGAAACTTCATCTGCAACTCCATAAATTATATCTGGAGTTTGATATGAATGTGCTATTATGAATACATCTTTCTCAGTTTTTAAATTATTTATTTCTAATGTTAATGGTGCTATAGTTCTACACATTTCTATACTCCATCTTTCCTTCTGCTGAATTACTTTGTATAGACGCTCTGCTTCTGCTTGGAGATTTACTTCAGAATAATTTTTTGGAGCAATATTGCCTTTTTGTTGAGGCGGCCCCGGTATCTCGATAGTCATCCTCTTCAGCCCCTCCTCGTATGAAACCGCTTTCAAGGTATGTCACATCCCATGGGCATGGAAGCCGCCGATGTACCAATGTGGATAGTGGATAAAATAATCCATCAGGGTGCAGAGGCTACTGTGACTTCCGGTTCTTGGATGGGAAAACCAGCAGTATTGAAAATGAGGAATCCTAGAGGATATAGAACTCCTCAGTTGGACCGCAAACTGACACGTCAGAGGCTAACTGTGGAGGCGAGAGCATTAGGACGACTCCAGTCGTATGATTTGATTGCGCCTTCTTTGATTGATTTGGACTTAGAGCAGGGTTGGATTTTAATGTCAAAGATAGAAGGGATTACCTTATTTGATTACTTGAATTATGAAGATAACATAAAAACTAACAAAATAAAATTCTTTGGAATTATAATCAGAGAATTGCATGAGGTTGGAATTTCTCATGGAGATCTCACGACTCATAATGTTCTCATTGATAATAATGGCAAGTTGTCACTTATTGATTTCGGACTAGCAAAAATATTTCCTGAGCTTGAGCATTTAGGTTTGGATTTACAAGTATTAAATGAATGTCTCACTGCAAGCCATTCAGAATATGAAAATGCAGTTGAGGATATGGTCGAAGGTTATTTATCTGCAGATTCTGGAAAAGGCACTACAATTTCTGCATTAGAAGTAATTTCTCGTTTTAATGAGATTAGAGGTAGAGTACGTTATCATGCATAGGTGAAATTATGAGAATACTTTTTGCAACAGGAAATCAAAATAAGATAAATGAGGCGAATATTCTGTTCAGTGAACTAGGCCATTCAGTAGAGGGATTGATAATAAATGGGGAATTACCCAATTTTATTGAACCCCAATCTCCTAACTTAGAAGATGTCGCAGCTTCAAAATTAAAACAGGCGATGTCATTAATTGAGGGTACCGAATTGGAAGAATGCGCAATTATGGTTGAAGATTCGGGTTTATTTATTGATCAATTTCCTGGTTTTCCTGGTGTTTTTTCATCATTTGTTTACGGTTCTATTGGCCTAATGGGAATTTTAAATTTACTAGGAAATTCTTCCAATCGTTATGCAGAATATCGTGCAGTAACATTATTGCAGTGGAAAAATAAAATTTGGGAATCTTCAGGTATTTGCAAGGGCACAATTTCAAATGAAAAATTAGGTGATGGAGGTTTTGGTTATGATCCCATCTTCATACCTCAACAAGGCAATGGTTCAACATTTTCACAAATGTCGAGTAAACAAAAATCACTCATCTCCCATAGAAGTTATTCACTTAAGGGACTATTAGATTCACTAAACCTTCCGTCAAAGTGAATAGTTAGGGGCCCTTGTCCCAACTCGGGAGTGCTGTGCCGTCAATGAAAAAGTTAGTAATATCATTATCATTATTACTTGGGATTCCCATATATCTCATTTATATCGTGAAGGAGGGTTTAGAATTTCAAATAGCAGGCGGAATCTTCCTTTTATCATTAACATCTTTATTATTATTTTCTGGTTCTTCTACAATTACTCCGATTCTGAATAAAAAAGAATATACAAGCATCAAGACTAATGAATTGATTAATGATATTGAATTACCGCCGCCAGTACTAGAAAATGAGGGAGCAAGCCATCGTCGCGAACAAAAAATAAAACGCAGTCGAGGTGGAAAAAATCTCGACGAAATGCCCGAACCAGTAGTTTCGGATGATACGATAAACCACTTCACTGATGAAGTAGCAATGGAGTCAAATGATATAAAAATAGCAATGCCATATGTTGCCTCAATAGATCCACAATCAGAAATGGAATCTGAAATTGATATGTTTATCAGTCAAAAGAGAATAAAAAGGGAAGAATTGAAGAAAAAGATAACTATCGAGAGAAGGATGGAATTGGCCAAAAGAAAAGCTTCCAAAGTAAGTAATTGGGCTGCAGTAGAGGACGGCGAAGATATCTCTGGATTATTAAAAGATCCAAATCATGGCTTGACTATCTTAGTAGAATCAGAAGAAGTAGATACCACAATACCTCACGGAATATCTTATTTCAGGATAGATCAACAACGAATTCTGAAGGTACGAATCCCTCTACAGATTGGAAATAAAAATAATATAAATTCTTTGCCACCTTTGCCGGATTCTCCAGGACTTCCGCCCTTACCCGAACCTCCAGGACTTCCGCCCTTACCCGAACCTCCAGGACTTCCAATACCTCCTCCTGTGAAATACAGTGAAGATTGATTCTGTTAATCCGTATATTGAAGCGTTATAGTGTACTCCGAAGTACATGGAAGAGGTATTATTAGTCAATGACGTCCCTGTTGAGGATTCAAATCCGAAGGGAGGAATAATTTCTATATGGACTCTTAATCGTCCAAATAAGCTAAATTCTCTAAATAATAAAATTCATGAGGAAATAAAGAAACAATGCATCAGGACTGAGTCTAATGATGATGTTAGGGTTGTAATTATACGAGGAGCACCTCCTCTTCCGGCACAAGAAGGAAAGAAGAGTAAACCACCTTCTTTTGCAGCAGGGGCAGATATTTCGGAATTTGAAGATAAAAATTCTGATGATGTAAGGCCCTTTTTCGAAGATAATGCATGGGAGGCAGTATGGAATTTATCCAAACCTACTATTGCCATGGTAGATGGCTTTGCTCTCGGAGGTGGCACTGAATTAGCACTTTCATGCGACATAAGATTCGCTTCTAAACAATCAAACTTTGGTCAGCCTGAGATAAATCTAGGTTTAATACCAGGAGGAGGAGGTACTCAGCGTTTATGCAGACTATTGGGGTACGGGAAGGCTATGGAGATAATCCTCAGCGGCAATATGGTAGGAGCAGAGGAGGCTTTGCGAATTGGCCTTATCAATGCAGTTTATGATTCAGAGGAACTAGAAGATTCTACTATTTCATTTGCTAAGCAATTAGCAAAAAAGTCCCCTCATACAATAAAAGTAGCAAAAAGAACAATTCGCGCATCTCTTGACTTGCCGTTTTCTGAAGGAATCCTCGCTGAAAGATCAGAATTTGTCGCTTTATTTGATACCGAGGACAAAGAAATTGGAGTTAAAGCATTCTTGGAAAGGAAGGACCCTCTGTGGCTTGGTAAATAACTAATTCAGATATTTTACCTCTGAATTGATTTTAATTCTAAGAATTCTTCAAGCCCGTGAACTCCTAATTCACGACCGTTGCCAGACGTCTTATATCCGCCAAATGGTGCATTAACGTTAAAGAAACCTCCATTGATACTAATTTGACCAGTTCTCATATTTCTTGCAAATTTTAATGCACGTTCCTCATCCTGTGACCATACTCCTCCAGATAGTCCATAGACAGAATCATTCGCTAGCTCCAATGCTTCTTCTTCATTTTCGTATGTTTTTATTACAAGAACTGGTCCAAAAATCTCCTCTCTCCATATTGTCATTTCCGGAGAAACATCTTTGAAAACAGTTGGTTTAACATAAAAACCTCTTGTCAAACCTTCTGGCATGCCAACTCCTCCTGAGATAAGAGTAGCGCCTTCATCTATTCCCTTCTGAATATAATTTGTAACACTAATTTGCTGTTTAGCACTAACCATTGGCCCACAACGAGTTTCTTCATCCAAAGGATTCCCTACTTTGTAATTATCATTCCTTTCAACAATAACTCTGCAAATTTCTTCTTCCATTCCTTTTGGTATGATTAGTCTAGTAAGGGCTGAACAGGTTTGACCACTATTTTGATGACAGGCTTGTATAGCTTTCTTAGCAAATAGAATTGGGTCTACATCTTCTAAAGCAACATTAGCACTTTTCCCTCCTAATTCTAAAGTAACTCTTTTGACACTATCAGCTGCAGCATGACTAACTGCAACTCCTGCTCCAGTAGAGCCTGTAAAAGATACCATATCTACATCAGAATGTTTGGCAAGATATTCTCCAATTTCAGATCCATGGCCTGTTACTAAATTGAATACTCCTGCAGGAAGGCCAATTTCATCGAATATTTCGGCCAGAATGAATGCACTCAATGGAGCCTCCTTTGACGGTTTTAGTATCATAGTACAACCAGCTGCTATTGCAGGAGCAACTTTACCAATTATTTGATGTAAGGGGAAATTCCAAGGGGTGATAAAAGCACAAACACCTACTGGTTCTTTAATTATCAATGAATTTCTTACTTCTTCTTCCCAATCATACGTTTCTAATATTTTTGCATATGAACGTGCTACCACTCTTGGAGTTCCAACCATTGCCGTACGTGAATATCCAATTGGCGTGCCTACTTCGGAAGTTATTATCTGGGCCAATTCTTCTCCACGTTCTTTAAATAATGATGATAATGAATTTAAAATCTCCATTCTTTCCTCAATTCCACTTTTCGACCAAGTTATGAAAGCCTCCTTTGCAGATTTTATTGCATGGTCTATATCTTCTTTGTTTCCAGCCGGGATGTATCCAATAATTTCTTCAGTTGAAGGATTTACCACTTTAATTTTTTCAGTACCCTCTGCTTTAACCCATTTTCCGTTGATATAGATTTCCTCGCGGTCATGCATGGTACTTCGAAAACGTCACTTCTTATCATATTCATGCATTTGAAAAAGTAAACACCTTTCGCTAAGTCATGGTTCTAACCGTGGACAGGCATGAAGGAGGAATCGTCCTAGTCACTCTTTCACCCGAAGCCGCAAAGAATACTTTCACAAAATCCAATTTAGATATTTTTAAAAAAACTATTGAAGATCTTATGGATGACAATACTTGTTCTTCAGTTATATTAACTGGAAATGGTAAGTTCTTTAGTGCAGGTGGGCCAATTAATGAATTCGCTGATGCAATAGACTCAGGAGAAATAGGCCAAATGGTTGAAGAAATGACAACCTCTTTACACTCTTTATTACTCAAAATTCGTACTTCTTCTACAGTTTTTATTGCTGCCATCAATGGCGCGGCTGCAGGAGGAGGTTTAGGATTAGCACTCGCCATGGACTATAGGATTTCTTCCAACAACGCTAAGCTAGCCGCAGCTTTTTTCTCATTGGGGCTATCTCCAGATGGAGGGACCACATGGCTTCTTCCTAGATTGGTTGGAACTCAAAAAGCAAAAAAATTCTTTTTTAATAATGAAATTTGGGACAGCCAATTAGCATTAGAAAATGGTGCTATAGATGAAATTTGCGATGAAGAGAATTTAATCAACAGATCATTAGAGATAGCTAGAGATTGGGGTAAATGGGCCTTCTTAAGCCGCCGTTCTACTAAGCAATTACTGGATGCTTCAACTTCGACTTTCTTTGAAACTCAATTAGAATTTGAACGCGCTTTAATGCTCTCTTCTGCTCTAACTAATGATTTTGCAGAGGGCGTATCCGCTTTTATAGAAAAACGTAAACCTAATTTTGACCATACGTCGGAGGAATAATACTGTCTACAAGACTAATTATAATGAGGCATGCAAAGAGTAGTTGGGCAAATCCAAGTTTAAACGATCATGATCGACCTCTTAATGGCCGGGGACGAAAAGATGCACCAAGAATCTATCAAGTGCTTATGGAGAATAACTGGCTACCTGATACAGTATTTTTGAGTAGTTCAAAGCGTACAACTGAAACACTGTCATTAATGAATCTAGATGAGGATTTGATAAAAATAGAAATCAAACCTTCTATTTATCATGCGTCAATAGAAGAACTAATTTCTTTATTACAAACTCTCGAGGGTAATAAAACAACCATGATATTAGGGCACAATCCAGGTTGTGAATTATTAATAAATCATCTAATAGGAGAGTGGCATAGTATGCCAACCGCTTCTGCTGCTTTACTAGTTAAGCAAAAAGAATTTTGGGAATTGGAAGATGTTCTGAGGCCCAAGGAATTGTTATAATTATAATTTGGCCAATATGTCTACCTGTGCTAACGCAGACCTAACAAGGAAAAATGCAACAATAGAGCCAACAGTAAAAGACAAACCAATATATAAATGAGTTTCAAACATCAGTACAGCTATCCCAATAAGCGACATATATGATACAGTTTGACAAATCAATGAAATTCTTAATAGCATTTGATGTTCTATTTCATGCACATTAATTGAATCCTGTATGTATGAATTTATGAGGAAAAAAACAGCTTGGAAAGGTAAAGCTATAGCCAAAAGAGATAAACAGGCTACAGTAATGAGGCCCGGATCATCAGGATCAAGTTCCAACCCTCTAAATAATAAATTACCAGTGTTCAAACCAATTATTGCAGCATGAATCGCCCATGCCCTATCGGTCGGACTATCGTCTTGACTTTGGACGGCACACATGTGCATTTGTTTTTTTATTGATTGTTGAATGTTGCCCTAAAAACATCCTCTAATATGGTGTTTTTAAGACAGTATTATCCTTTCCAAAATTTTAAATTTTATCTAGTGTATAAATTTAGATATTTTTCTCTAATTTTCCTTATTTTCGGAGAAATGACCATTGCGCAATAGGGTTGCGTAGAGTTTCTAGAATAATATTCATGATGATATTTCTCGGCAATATAAAATTTCATTGAAGGTACAACTTCTGTTACAATATCCTCATCAAAAACATTACTAAGATTATTAATAACTAAATTTATGATACTTCTTTCATCCGCATTATTATAAAATATAATGCTTCTATATTGTGGTCCAATATCATTCCCCTGCCGATTTAACTGAGTTGGATCATGAGAAGCAAAAAATATCTCTAAAATAGTTTTTAAATCAATTATTTTTGAATCATAAGTTACTTCCACTACTTCTGCGTGCCCAGTTTTCTTACCACACACCTGTTCATAAGTTGGATTTTCAATATCTCCTCCACAATACCCTGGTAATACCTTTAAAACCCCATTCAAACCACTTATGACGCCTTCTGTACACCAAAAACAACCACCTCCGATGATTATTTTTTCCATATACATCATCTTCTGTAATTAGGAGCTTCTCTGGTAATTTCTACATCATGTACATGACTCTCAGATAAACCTGCATTTGTTATTTTAACAAACTTACAGTTCTTCTTCATTTCCTTAATATCTGAATTACCTGTATATCCCATGGAAGATCTTAATCCTCCAACCAATTGATAGATTACATTTTCCACAGGGCCTCTTGCAGGGACTCTTCCTTCAATTCCTTCGGGGACATATTTTCTAGTATCTCCTTGTTCCGATTGGAAATATCTTTCATGAGAACCTTCACTCATTGCACCTACAGAACCCATTCCTCGATAAATTTTGTATGATCTGCCTTGATAGAGTATGTTCTCTCCTGGAGATTCATCAGTTCCTGCAAGTATAGAGCCGGCCATTATACAATCAGCACCTGCAGATATCGCCTTAGCAATATCTCCGCTATATTTTATTCCTCCATCTGCAATAATTGGTATTTTATGTTCTTTGCAAACTTTAACTGCATTCATTATTGCAGTTAATTGTGGGACTCCTACTCCAGAAACAATCCTAGTTGTACAAATAGAACCAGGTCCTATGCCGACCTTTATTCCATCTGCACCTGCTTCTATTAACGCCGAAGCAGCCTCTCCTGTTGCAACATTCCCTGCAATTACTTCAATTTCTTCACTAATTTTTTTAACATTACTGACAGTTTCCAAGACTCCATGAGAATGCCCATGTGCAGTATCTACTACTATTACATCAACGCCAGCGGCAAATAAAGCCGCAGCCCTTTCTATTCCCTTTTCACCGGTTCCTGTTGCCGCAGCAACTCGTAATCTCCCTCTTTTATCTCTGCATGAATTAGGATTATCGCGATTCATCTGAATGTCTCTAACAGTAATCATCCCCGCACAGTTACCCTCATCATCAATAACTATTAATTTTTCAATACGATTCTTATGCAATATTTTTTGAGCTTCTTTAACATCCGTTCCTTTCGGCACAGTCACTAATTTTTTTGTCATCATTTCTGAGACTTTTGTCTCTTCATCCTCAACAAATCTAATGTCTCTGTTTGTAATCAATCCTACTAGTTTTCCATCAGCATCAAGAACAGGAAATCCTGAGAATCCATATCTAGATTTTATCCTTCTCAATTCTCCTATGGTTAGATTTTCCGAGACAGTGATAGGTTCAAGAATTAACCCAGATTCAAATCTTTTTACTTTAATCACTTCATTAACCTGTTCTTCAATAGTTAAATTTCTATGAATGACGCCCATGCCTCCTGCCTGGGCCATTGCGATAGCCATTTTTGATTCGGTAACAGTATCCATTGCAGCAGAAATGATTGGTATATTAAGATCAATATTTTTAGTTAACTTAGTTGAAATATTAACTTCAGCAGGCAATACTGCTGATTCTGCAGGAAGTAATAACACATCATCAAAGGTCAATGCTTCAGGTATATCTCCTTGTGCCATTAGGGATGCCCCTCAACTGCCATACTTGAACAATTCTGTCCGTGGACCATTATTATTATGTATACGTGACATTAAAAAATAATGGTTTAGCGGAATATATTGTTTCATATGCCATTAGATTTTGTAATCATAGGCTGGAGAGAGTGGATACGTCTTCCAGATTTGGAAACATTACCGATAAAAGCAAAAACTGATACTGGCGCATGGTCTAATGCTTTACATGCTATTGATGTCATGATTGATGATACTAAGGATACTGAATATGTTAAATTTCGATTAAAAGAAAATGGCAGACTAATAAAAAAAGAAATTCAAAGGTGGAGAAATGTTAGAGATACTAGTGGCCAAGAAACATTAAGGCCCGTAATTAAAACAAAGTTAGAAATTTCGGGTAGAGACTATCAGGTTGAAATATGCCTCCAAGATCGTTCGAAAATGAGGCATAGAATAATTCTAGGAAGAAATTTTCTTCGTAATGGTTTCATAGTTAACCCATCAAGAGAATATATGCATACAATGGTAAGATCTATGCCAAGAATAGTTATTGATGAATAATTTAAATCAGTTATACTTAAAATATTATTCTAATTAGAATTTTAATATGGCCTTTGAAGAAGCCCCTTATTCATTCCCCGAACCTTCTCCATGGTGGTTAAGAGGATTAGCCATATTCATGTCTATGATGTGTTTTGGAATGATTTTTCAAGTTTTATCCGGAGTAATAACTCCAATATGGATGGACGCAATTCCTGATGATTATAATGAAATAGAGGCCTATCCAGTAGATGGTACTCAAGAGGAAATTGATAATTGGACGGCAAATGAAATTTTTTGGTCCCAAACAATTGATTATATAGACGGCTTAGAAAATATGTTATTTTACTCGGTAATTTATGGCATTGTATTATTTTTCCTTAGCTTAATTTCTATTCCAGTACTATGGTCTGGTAATCGTAATTTAGGCCTTAAAATAACTTCATTATGGTTTATTATCTATGTAATTAGTCAAGTACATTTAGTTTCAATGTTATATTTAGATGTTGGACTTTATCCTGATTATGATTTTGGGTCTGAAGCAGGCGGAGAAAGAATACCAGATTTCATAGAATCAATAAGTCTACTAGTGAGTGTAGTTCAAATTCTATTTTGCAATACTATTCTTTTTGCATTTTTGGCATTGGTATATTCGAAGACAAAAACGAAAACTAATTTTGACATTCCATCCGGATTTCATAATCCTCCTCCATCTCAAGATTAATGTGCATGAACACCTTCGATGAGATTATGGTAGACATAGTACAAGGCATTATGGTTGTGAATACAGAGACAATTCCTGGAAAGGTAATAACTGAAACGTATGGAGTAGTCAGTGGTTCTACAGTAAGAGCTAAAAATATAGGCCGAGATATAACTCAGTCATTGAAGAACATTATGGGAGGGGAGCTGCATAAATATACTGAATTACTTCAAGAATCACGCCAAGAGGCCATGAGTAGACTAGTTTCAGATGCAATGGCAAGAGGCGCTAATGCAGTTGTTAATCTTCGATTTGCCACTTCTGCCGTTACTCCCGGGGCTGCTGAATTATTTGCTTATGGTACCGCAGTTAAGGTAGAATAAATCAAAACGAGGTTTTCTCATGCTAGAAAATATTTTGTTATCCGGTCTTCTCGCAATTTCGATTTTACTAGCAGTATTCGGGATACTATGGACAATCTTGTATCCAATTCTAGTTTTATGGGCCTTTTTCTTCAGTGGCAAAAAATTAGATGCTATGATTATCGATACTGCGGAGAGAGAAGCCCAAACATTTGCTCAATTAGGTAAAGATCCACTTTCTACTGTGGATGGCGGTTACAGGAAAGAAGTAAGTGATGCTAGAGTCGTTTTTGCAGGGGCAGTTTATGGCCCAAGTCATTGGCATCAGTTAATTGGATTCATAAACAATATATTTGGAGGCTCAGTAGATATTTACCAAAAGGTGATTTCTGCAGGTAGAGCTGAATCTATGCAGAGACTTAGGGAAAAAGCCATCAAAGAAGGTTGGGATGAAGTAATAAATGTACGAATAGACACTGCAGTAATGTCACCTGCAACTGTAAAAAAAGGAATTAAAGCAGTTGAAGTTTTTGCATATGGAACTGGCATAAAATATAGTTAGTAGCAATCGCAGTTTTGAAGACCAATCAGTCTTACGCTCATACATCTGACACGCCCCCTCTGTGGGTTACGGAGTCGGAGGCCTTAACTATGCAGAGTCCAATAACTCAGATAGAACCGCAAATAGCACAACGTTTAGCTAAACAAAGCTACCATCTTGTAGGTGAGCATGGTGGAGTCAAAGTATGCCACTGGACTAAACAAAGTCTTGTTGCAGATAGATCTTGTTACAAAGGCACTTTCTACGGCATTGAAAGTCATGGCTGTATGCAGATGGCACCAAATGTAGACACATGTAATCTTGCATGCACATACTGTTGGAGGGAACCACACTCTGATACTTTGAACAAGATAGATGATGACCCCTATGATTTATTTCTCCAATCAGTACGCGCACATCGCAGATTGTTGACTGGATTCGGAGGGCATCCAAGTGTTCCACGAGAGAAATGGCTAGATGCTCAAGATCCCAAACATGTTGCAATTTCTCTAAATGGTGAACCAACATTATATTCCAGATTAAGTGAATTCTTGGAAATCTGCCACAAACATGGTGTTTCTACATTTTTAGTAACTAATGGAAGTCTTCCAAAAGTTATAGAAAATCTTGATACATTGCCCACTCAGCTATATGTCAGTGTAGATGCACCCAATAAGGAAATTTTCAATCGCATTTGTAAACCAAAATTTGATACTAATGCATTTAGTAAATTAGAACAAACATTGGAATTACTACCTTCACTAGATACTAGAACAGTATGCAGACACACTCTCATAAAAGGTGAATCATTAGGCTATCATGAAGACTATGCAAGATTAGATAATATCGCAGATCCAATGTTTATTGAAGCAAAAGGATATGTCCATGTAGGCAAGAGCCAAAATAATCATACAATTGAAAATATGCCATCACACCCAGAAATATTGGAATTTTCAAATAAATTGGCATCACTAACGGGCCGAGGAGTTCTTTCAGACAGAAGAGAAAGTAGGGTAGCATTAATTGGCAGAGAAATGATGCCAGTTGTTTTACCAGATAAAATAATCAATCTACCTAGTGATCTAGGCATTGCTAAACCACAAAATTTCCATTTACCGCAGGTTTGATATTATGTCTAATTCCTTTACAAGCCTGTTTCTTGTGTTTTTATTTTTTTCTTTCTCACTTAGTGGTTGCATTGGGAATGATGAAAAAAAAGATGAACAAAATGTATCTGATCATTGGTTAAACGATGTTGAAAACAGGTCAAATATGATATATAGAAATGATGATGTTTTTAGCAGAGTTTCAATAAATGGTTCATACCAAATTGATGCAGTACGTTCAATTTTTGTCGAAGTTCCTGCAATTACCGTCACAGATGGGGGAGCTGGATTGACTGGTGATGCCGAAGTTCATTTGGGGTTATGGCTTCCTGTAATAGAAGGTTGCGATATGGACTCATCGGATATTCCAGAAGAATGTAAAGTCCCAATAATAGCAGAAATAGGGCCATATTATGACGATGGAGATGTAGATGCATTAACGCCAGCAGATAGGCTTGGACGTTTTCTCATAGAGAATTTCGTTCCTCATGGCTTTGGTATTGCCCAAGTCTCTGTTTTTGGCACAGGTGAATCAAACCATTGTATGGACTTGATGGGCCTTGATGAGCAAGAAGGAATCCATGCTGCAGTAGAATACTTGGGTAAAGCAGCATTTTCCAACGGAGCTGTTGGAATAATCGGGAAATCATATGACGGCTCTACACCTTGGGAAGCTGCTGCAATGGGTTCAGAATATCTAAAGACGATTATCCCTATGTCCGGACTCATCGGTGCACATGATCTTATGTGGCGTAATGGCAGTATGGAAGCAAGAGGTGCAATAATGCACAATGGAGTTTATGGAAGTTTTGGACTTGATGGTAATCTTGAAGATTCGCAAAATGCTTGCGAAGGTTATCTTGAAGGATACTATGCAGGACCCGCTGCATATCTTTCTGGAGATAATTTGGCATGGACAGGTAGCGATTATTGGGAAGAAAGGACATTCCTCTCTCGTGCTTTAGAAAATTACAACGGCTCTGTATACATCATACATGGCATTCAAGATTGGAATGTCGACCCTCATATGGCATTTCCAACACACAATATTCTCATTGACGCAGGCTTTGATGTAAAGGGCCTTTATGGGCAATGGGGACATGATTACCCAGATAGAAAAAGCGGTCATGAATCATTATCTAGTGGAAGAGGAGCAGAAGCCTTCCCTTATACTTTGAGATGGGACTGGGCAGATGATTTATTGGAATGGTTCGACTATTATCTGAAAGATAAAGGCCCCCAACCAAGATTAATAGCAGAGGTACAAGATAATATGGGTTCTTGGAGGGTAGAATCAGAATATCCTCCACAGAATCAGGAATGGATGTACTATGATATGGATGTTTGTTCTGTTGTTTCAGGAGGAGAAGTAGTCACAACTACATCATCTTTAACAATAGATTGTCCATTATTTTCTGAAGATACGCGTATTATTGGAACTCCTATATTTCATGTCCAAGCCAGTATACAATTTACTAGTGGACATATTTTTGTTGAAATGGTCCAATCTAGTAATGGTATGCACCTTGGTCATGCGGTCATGGATTTACGTTTCCATGCAGGCGGAAAAGAAGGTCAAACTTTGACACCAGGTGAAACAGTAACAGCTAAGATGGAATTCTTCGGAATGGATGTAATTATACCCGAAGGAGACGGCATCCAATTAATAATATCTCAAACAGGGGAAGACTACGTTCCTAGTCCTATTTCAACTACGCCAATTACTTTATCTCTCGACTCCTCTTCTTTTTTGGGCCTATCAACTGTCTACAGAACTTGTGATGATTTATTCCTGCCTCCAATGCATGAATCATACTTGGATTGTGAAGATTTTAGTTAATATTTTCCCTTTTAAAAATAGGTACTGGCTTCATTTTATGTGCATTATTCTTATTCATTTTTAAATAAATCTCCATTACTTCTTTTTGTCTAGTGGAATATTTTGAATCACTTCTCTTCTCTATTTCTTTCATTGCCCACTCTAATTCATCATATGTTGCTCCAATTTGATCTTCATCAGTTCGCCCATCATCCCATAAGCCATCAGTAGGGGCTGCTTGCTGAATTTCTTCAGTAATGGACATCGATTTCGCAAGTGCATAGACTTCTGACTTGTATAAATCTGCTATGGGAGAAATATCGACGCCCCCGTCTCCATATTTGGTGAAAAAACCTATTCCAAAGTCCTCAACTTTATTCCCTGTTCCAACCACTATGCCATTATTTATTCCTGCAATAGCATAAAGTGTAGTCATCCTCAATCTTGATCTAGTATTGGCTAATACTAATTCAGAAAATTCATACTCCTTTGATTGGTTAGAAATAAATTCTTCATAAGTATTAGTAAGGTCTACGCCATAACTTTCTACATTACTCCAATTTTCCTTTAACCATTTGATATGTTTATTGGCCAACTCATTTTGCTTCCTTTCTTGATTAATTGGCATATTAAGTACAATTGTCCTCAATTCTGTTTTCGCACATAAAGTTGACGTTACTGAAGAATCTATGCCGCCCGAAACTCCAATGATAAGTGACAATATATTATTTTCCACAGCATATTCCTTTATCCAATCGATAATCTCTTGCCCAATTTTATGCCATTCCTGCATTCTTTTCCCTCATAAAATATTCTTATTCATTCAACTTTCATATCTCAAAATATTAATGGCAAGAAACACCATATTTTTCTAATCTCCAATAATTATATGGCCATGGGGTGAGAAATCCGACAAGTAACATTAATGGTATTGCAAAATAATTCAATCCCAACTCTCCTCCAGTAAATAATAAATCAGTTATTTCCATAGAAATCTCCATCATCAGCATTGAAATGAATGACATACCAAAGGCCGTTGAAAGGGCATTTCTGAAGTCCATTTGGCCTTTCATGAGCATGTACGTCTCTAAGATAATGCTTGTTACTAATCCATTTATCAAAGGGAGAATGGCAAACATAATCCAAATATTACTTCCTATTTCCAATCCCTCTGTTATCCCAGAATAAGAATAGTATGCCAATGTTCCAAATTCTCCTATGGAGCAGCCAAGAAGACACCATTTTGTGTTATTTGCTGCTTGTTTCCATGTTGATTTATTTGACCAATCAAATCCAAGTTTGGCAGATTCTCCTTCGATTGAATAACCTACATTTTGTATGGTTCTAACCATCTCCTTTCTCTCTACTCCAGAATGTAGGATTTCTGCTACTCCCGACTCGTGTGAAACTTTTACATTTGATACCCCACTTATCATTTCCAGTGCTTCTTGTACCTTCCCTGAGCACCCCGTACAAGTCATCCCTTGAACAACTATGCTAGTTGTTTCAGCCATGATATCGCCTAACTACTCATCCTTATTGAATACTACTAAACTATACTTCTCAAATCCAAAGAGTATATTCAATACGTCGAGTTTGTTCCGAAGCGTCGATGGTGGTGCCCAATTCACCCGGAGAACTTGATCCAGTTGCTCTTGAAACTTCGTTAATGGAAAAATGGGCTGCTGAAAAAACATTTGAAAAATCAATAGAAAATCGCAGATCAGACAATTCTCCATTTACATTTCTTGAAGGACCTCCCACTGCAAATGGCAAGCCAGGAATACATCATGTACTATCTAGATTGTATAAGGATATGGTTTGCAGGTGGAAGTCTATGGAAGGGCATATCGTAGAGAGAAAAGGCGGATGGGATACTCACGGGCTGCCAGTTGAAATTGAAGTTCAAAAGAAATTAAATCTTATGTCTAATGAAGCAATCGAAGAATATGGGATGGAAGAATTTAACCAACAATGCAAAGAAAGTGTGTGGGAGTATGAAGAAAGCTGGAGAGAAATGACAGAAAGGATGGCGTTTTGGGTCGATATGGATCATCCGTATGTGACATTACATGATGAATATATAGAATCAGCATGGTGGTCCTTGAAACAGATGCACGATAAGGGATTGTTATTTCGTGGTCATAAGGTACTGCCCTACTGCCCTCAAACAGGGACTAGTTATTCTACTCATGAAGTTTCACAAGGATATAAGGAAGTTTCAGAGCCTGCAGTTTTTATCAAATTTAAATTATCAGACGAAGATGCATCAATCCTTGCATGGACAACTACTCCATGGACTTTACCTGGCAATGTTGGTCTTGCAGTCGGCCCTAATGTCACCTACTGTCGAGTTCGAATTACTGCTCCTCCTTCAGATTCATGGGAAGGTAGAGGGCAATCAGCAGTTGGTGAAGAATTAATTTTAGCTAAAGATTTGCTTGGCGAAGTTCTACGTCATCATATGGAAATAATTGATGAATTCCCTGGATCAGATTTAGTTGGTAAATCATATCATCCATTGTTCCCTGGTGCAATTGAAAGAGGAGATTCAGAATCTGCTTGGACCATTGTGGCTGCAGACTTTGTAACTACTACGGATGGTACAGGAGTAGTTCATACTGCTGTAATGTACGGGGAAGATGATTACAACCTTGGAATGGAAATGGGTTTTCCTGCACAACACACGGTTGGAATGGATGGTAAATTTGTAAAAGGAACCCATCCTTTACTTGATGGACGCTATGTGAAAGATTGTGATTCTGAAATTATAGATATTCTCAATGATGAAAATAAATTATATCGAGAACATATCTATACTCATGACTATCCTCATTGTTGGAGAACCGACCATCCACTTTTGTATTATGCAATGGATAGTTGGTTTGTACGCATGACATCGGTAAAAAAAGAAATAATTGAATACAATTCCCAAGTAGAATGGGCTCCTGAATGGACAGGATCGGGTAGAGTCGGAGAATGGCTACGAAATCTCAAGGATTGGGCTATCAGTAGGGAACGCTACTGGGGGACGCCAATACCGGTTTGGATTTGTGAAAAATGTAATCATGAACATTGTATCGGCAGCATTGAAGAAATGAATATGTTAAAAACTGCAAATTCTCCAAATCCCAAAGAATTACACCGTCCATATGTGGATGATGTAAAATTAAATTGTACAAATAATGAGTGTAATGGTGAAATGATACGTGAACCATATGTCATGGACTGTTGGTTTGACTCGGGATGTGCATTTTTCGCTCAATGGCATTATCCCTTCGAAAATAGTGACAAATTTTCAGGTAGTTTCCCTGTTGATTATATTTGTGAAGCGGTAGATCAAACTAGGGGGTGGTTTTATTCTTTATTGGCAGTTTCAACTGCTGTTTTTGATGGTATTTCGTACAAAAGGTGCTTATCTTTAGGACATATTTTGGACAACGAAGGTAAAAAAATGAGCAAATCAAGAGGAAACGTTGTCAATCCATGGGACCACTTTAACAAAGAAGGAGCAGATGCAATAAGGTGGTATATGGCAACACAAAGTGCACCTTGGAATCCAATGAATTTTGACCCTAATGGAGTTAGGGAGACATACGGAAAAATGTTTTTGACATTGTGGAACGTCCATCGTTTCCATTCAGATTATGCTGCATTAGATGGTTTTGATCCTAGCCAAGAAAAAGGACAAATAGCCGTAAATGAAAGAAGTCCTTTAGATAGGTGGATTTTATCTAGAATCAGTCACGTAGCAGAACTTTTCCATGATAATTTTAATTCATGGGAATTCCATAAAGCCGGAAGAGAGTTAGAAAATTTTGTTGTCAATGATTTATCAAATTGGTATGTTCGTAGATCAAGAAGACGACTTTGGGATGAAGTAGATAGTAACGACAAACGAGCCTGTCAACATACATTACATGAGGTATTGTTAGTAGTTTGCCGCCTAATGTCACCAATCTCGCCATTTATGGCAGATAAAATCCATCGAGATTTAACTGGTATTTCAGTTCATCTTGCAGATTGGCCAGTTGGTTCAACATTAGTTGAACGTAATTTACCTCCTAAAGATTATGGTTTGGAGCAACAAATGAAGCTTGTTAGGGATTTAGCAGAGGCCGGCCGTAGAATAAGAGTAGAAGGAGAAAGAAGGCAACGTTTACCATGCCGTAATGGATGGATTATTGGAGGGCCTGATATTTCCTCCTTCTTCGATATTCTTTCCGAAGAATTAAATGTTGAAAATCTAATTCTAGAATCGGATTTAGACAAATTCCAGAAGATAGTATTGATGCCTAACAGGAAAGTACTTGGTTCAAAATGCCGTTCAGACTTACCATTAGTATTATCTCAATTAGAGGAAGCAGATCCAGACTCCTTACTACTGGAGATAGAAGCAGGAATAGCCGCCTTAGCAGGTTACGACATCACTATGGATGATATCGAAATAAAGCGTATAGAAAAGGAAGATTATTCTGCATCTACATTATCGGGTGAAGAATACGACGATGTCACTTTGGTTTTGGATATGGGCACCGATTCAGACCTACTATCTAAAGGACTTGCAAGGGACATAATTAGAAGAATACAGTCAAAAAGAAAAGACCTCAATCTCGATGTCGAAGCAATGATTCAATTATCGGTATGGATAGACGGTTTGATTTTAAATGACGAAGACTGGAAACACGTTCAAAATGAAACAAGAGCAGGCATTGCACACTTGAATCAAGGTGAAATACCCAAGGATGCCGATATGTTTAGTGTAGATAATGTTACTATTTTCTTTAACACTACTTCATAAAACCTGTCTGCACTCAAAACAGTAGTCAATTTCATAAATATTTTACAAAATAAGATACTTATTCCTACTAGGAATTTATATGCATCATTTGATATTCTTCAGGTAGTAATAATTCTAAACCAAACAAAGGATCCGGGTCAGTGGAATCATGGTAGGCAATAAAAGAGCCTCCATCAGGTAAGATTCCCATACTGGCAAAATCAAATCTTATATCGGCCCCAGCTCCAGATGTAGAGTCTAAATCTCCCTGTCCAAGGTATGTTTTTACATCTGGAATCAAACTCTCAGAATAGTCTCTTACATGCCATGCTATGTCTATATCTGGTCCTTCTGAACTTTGATATCTTACATTTAGTACGAATAAATCATGTATGCCATTTGAGTGAAATTCCCATTCCTCAATTCCACTTGTCTGATTCTTTAAATCGTATGTATTATTCTCCCAAGTTTCTCCTCCATCCCATGATAGCAAATGTTGTATGACATTATCATCTGCTAATACACAATGCAGAGCAGTTGATGAATCAATTGCACAGTATTCAGAAGGTAATGATGATCCATTTAGTGTAGTTGCAGACCACCAATTTAGACTAGTGTCAACATAAGCATCTCTACCATCTATGAAATAATTTGGAAAATACAGTCCTCCAGAAGGTACTGGAAAAGCTCTCATTTCTTTGTGAGGCTTTGTAAAATCCCATTCTTCACCCAACATTTCTGCAGTGAGATCAACTTCAATAATATCTAAGGAAGCATCTCTATCAGGGAAGCTAAAATAATCATAATTTAAACCGTCAGTAGATATTTGCCCCCCAATATTTTGTACTTGATGCCAGAAATTTGATATCACAATACTGGCATACTCTCCATTGCCATAAATTCCTCCATTAATCGGCCCTATTACTTCAACTTGCCATGATCTATCATAGAATGGTTCTGGAGTTCTGTTGAAACACCAATTCCATTCTTGGGTGTCTGCATCATATAGGAATGCATAGAATTGATCTGCACCACTTGTGCTAGGATAAGGAAACCAACCCATAGAAATCAAATCACCATTCGTCGCCTGTACTATGCTTCCTTCTCCTAAACCTTCTTGCCCTGGTACAGTTGGTTTTGGCTCCAAACAGCCTATTTGAGAAAATATTCCTGGTACGTATTCATTCCATGTGTGCCCCCTATCTTCTGACCAAGTTGGATATTCGCCACCAAAATTAACTATCCAACCTTCTTTAGTGCCTGCTAGATAATGCTCACAACAATTGCCGCCCTCTTCATTACCAAAAACTGCCCAAGAAGAGTTTCCCCAGGTTTCGTTTTTTACTGCGCTCGCAACTATAAAATCTCTAGGATCATCATGAGTGAGTGGGTCGTCAATATACATCAAACCTTTATCCCAATCAACAAGTGCACCTTCTTCGGACTCCTCGCCCTTTTCGAAACAACCTGCTGAAAAAGTACTAATAATTACCAGAAAAGCAATGCAGATTTCCTTATTCAAAGCCACTGCCATTAATCCACGGACTGAGAAGTAATATATCGCCCTTATCTATATAAGTTCATCATATCATTTTTATCAGATATTTTTAAAATGACAAATATCTTTGAAAAGAATACCTGTTTCGGTAAGTTATGGGCACTCATGAATATGTCGCAGACATCCGAAATGATGATGTTTGGATCTCAATAAATAAAAATTTATTTCGAAGAAATGAAGCTAAAATATCTGTTTTTGATTCAGGATTCTTGCTAGGTGACGGAATATGGGAATCATTCAGACTCCATAAAGGAGTCCTAGTTTTCATAGATGATCATTTAGATCGTTTATTTCGTGGCGCCGCCAGTATATCTCTTAATATTCCATATTCTAGGGAAGAAATAATCTCAGAAATAAGAAATGTCATCTCATCAAACAAAATGTATGACGATGTGCACATAAGATTGATTATGACACGTGGATTAAAACCAACTCCTTATCAAGCACCATGGGTCATCTCTAGTCCCCCTACTATGGTAATTATACCTGAATATAAAAAAGCAAATCTTGATCGTAGCATCACAGGAATATCATTAGTTACTGTTGATGTGATAAGGGGCACGCAGAATTCTCAAGATCCTAGAATCAATAGCCTTTCAAAACATAATTGTATATCGGCTTGTATCGATGCAGAGAAAAAAGGAGGAGAAGAAGGATTGATGCTTGACATAGATGGTAATGTCAGTACATGTAATTCAACTCATTTCTTTATGGTTAAAAATGGAGAAGTATGGACTTCAACAGGAGAATTTTGTCTAGAAGGAATAACAAGACAAAAAATAATTGATATTTGTAAAGAAAATAAGATACCATGCTTTGAAAAAAAATTTACAATTGATGATGTAAAAATAGCCGATGAAGCCTTTGTTACGGGGACTTTTGCTGGCATAACTCCGGTAAATAATTTTGATGGTCAAATAATGGGCGATGGTTCAAGAGGACCAATGGTTGAAAAATTACAGAAATTATATATTAATACAATAAAGGATGTTTGTCATGCCAAATAATAGAATTGCTATGTGGTCCGGTCCAAGAAATATTTCGACAGCATTGATGTATTCTTTCAATAACAGAACAGATACAATTTGTACCGATGAGCCCTTATATTCTAATTATTTGTTAAATACCGATATAAAACATCCTGGTAAAATGGAAATTATCAATAGTAATCACTCAGATGTTAACAAGATTATAGATGAACTGTGTAGTGGAAATCTATTGGAGTCAGAAATCCATTACCAAAAACATATGGCGCATCACTTACTCCCCAATATGCCAATTTCATGGATTTCTAATCTAAATAACTGCATCCTCATAAGACATCCAAAAGAAGTAATACATTCTTTATCTAAGAAGATATCCAATATAACACTAAAATCAACTGGCTTGCCCGAACAAATCAGAATTTCTGAATTCATCTTAGAAAATACGGGCAAAAATGCGATAATAATAGATTCATCCGATATATTAAGAAACCCTGAGACAATGCTAACAAAATTGTGTATGGAATTAGGGATAAATTTTGACAAATCTATGCTATCATGGGAAACTGGGCCGAAAGAATGTGACGGTATTTGGTCAAAATATTGGTATCAAGAGGTATGGGAAACTTCTACATTCAAACCCTATAATTCTAATAAAATAGAATTATCTAAAGATAATAATACTATTTACCAAGAGTCTAAACCACTATATGATCGATTGTACTCACTGAGAATTTAATTTCTATTCACTTATTTTTATTGATTTTTTCTAAACCTACCAAGGTTGGTGCATTAAGTCATAACCTATTTCATCTGAACCAATAGGTAGAATATAACTAGTAATTGCACCATAGTTTACATTAATATCTAAAGGCAATCTAAATCCTATGTTTGGTACACATTGATCAAAGGCCATTTCTACTCTCACTGTCATTTCGTCAGTAATTGTTTCTCCCAGGGCAATATTAGCATCCGCTCCAAGTGTATTTGTATTTTCAATTAGGCGTGCCCCAGAATCTACTATTAGTGAGTAATCAATACTTACCGTATCTCCATTTCCACAAACCGTTGATGTACTCACGTCATCAACTAAAATCGGAGGTGAACCAGGGCCTAATTCCAAAAATAAAACTAATGAAAAACTCATTACTGATATGGAAGATATTTGGTCATTAGCCCCGCCTGCAGCTTCTATCGAACCTAATGCGTGGTCTCCGGCACCGAAGTTAGCTTCCCAGGTGCCATCAAAACTTTCTCCTTCATACATCACTATATTACATCCTTCTTCGACCTTTATTGAAGAAGCATCATTATCTGTCGCCCCAAGAGCTTCCATTGCAGCTCTATCATAATCTCCAACATCAAAAACCACTGACCAACCACCAAAACCAGCATGTTGGAATAGTTCAGCTGAGCAATCTATCCCTCCGGCGACCCATGCGCCAACAAGTTCCATTCGTTTATTTATGCTATCAGATATGCCACTTGAAACTGATTCTCCCTTCTCAGAAACATCTTCTGCTTGTTTCATAATTACTGCTGTAGAGATTGAAGCAGCGAGAATTAATGCAACGAAAACAATCATCAAACCAATCCCCATAGAACCATCTCTATTGGGATACTGAAGATTCACAATATTCCTTAATACGATGAGTATTATATCTTATCGTATATTTCTTCAGACGTTTTGCTAATAGTTCACCACTCAAGTCATCGATTGAATGGCCTGTACCAATTCATCTATTTTAGAAATATCTACCATGTGCCCCTTATGATGCTTAATTTTAGTGACCGGCCAACAAGCTTCTTCAAAAATTCTAACATGTTCTTCTCCAACTGAAATGGGTACTAGATGATCTTTCTCTCCATGCATCCATGCCACTGGTCTAGGCCAAATTTTAGAAACTGCAGAAATCAAACCGTCCGGGTTGATCGTTTTAGTACCGATA
>Ga0208277_1000258_pt1 | contig 32123 bp, 13 predicted proteins | sample ETNtaG_5_FD_185782 | JGI IMG/M metagenome (GOLD analysis project Ga0208277, IMG submission 185782) | Marine microbial and viral communities from oxygen minimum zone, Eastern Pacific Ocean - ETNP201406SV205 (SPAdes) (version 2) | ecosystem: Environmental > Aquatic > Marine > Oceanic ...
TTCTTATCTCCCTTAATGCAGCATTATCAATGATTTTATCCAATCTTCTCTTCAACCTTGAAGTCATAGACAATTTTTTGGTCTTCTCTTCATCTCCACCGTTTACTTCATCAGAAATTACCTCTGGATCTGTTCCAGGTATGTTAGAAACGCTATCTTCAATCCTCTCCATATTGATATTTCCGATACTACCCTTCATCATTTTTTCAGATTTTAGAGCAGTCTTACCTCTAAGATTACTCTTTGCTTTTAATTCTAAGTCCCTTATTATGGAATCACTGTCTTCCCATAATCCCTTATTATCTAATTTATATGATTTGGACAGTTTACGGATAGCTTTTGAACGGTGATACTCATGGTCTTCGACAACTCTGTACTTCAGGAACATTATAATTCCCAGAAACATTGAACAACCATAGGCAATTGATTTTGATAGCATATCATCAGAAAGTACGCTATCTAAAGCAGGCAAAGAGGTCCTTAAAGCAGTAAGACAAAAGAGTGGAGCAGAGATAAGGGCGAGAGAGACCAAAGGCGAACGTTCTGCCATGGCCTTGCCTCATAATTTACGGTTTGAAGTATTCGTGTATATGTAGCATTAATAGATAGTAATAATGGCCTAATGTCTTCTGGACCTTATTATGGGGTGCAAGATAAAAGTCTCTACAAAAATTCAACCGCATGAAGATGCAGAGAAAATAGTTTATTCCATAAATAATATTTTTCCTGATTGGCAGCCGGATAACATTCCAGAAAGAGAAGTTTTTCCGACCAACAGAGAGATGGTAGAAATAAGCGGCTATTCTAATTCTCTTGATACTTTTATGAAATCAGTTATCTCACAAAGAATATTAGATACTGCCTTCGATGCTATGACAATGAAAATAAATATTAATAAGACAGAATTTTTGATATCTAGACAAGCTGCAATAAAGGGCAAAGTATCATTCATAATAGATGAGAAACCATTAGGCGGAGTAATGATTATTGAAATAGAAAAGGAGAATTTGGAAATATGGCTCGAAGATGAAACATGGCATCCTGGTAGAGAAGAAATTCCACGACAAGTGAAAGATGGTTTGGCTATGGATAGAAGAGGAGAACCAGTAGAATGGTTTGATAAATTTGGTAATCCAACTATTTCGGAAATATGGGAAGAGGAATGAATGACTCTTTAGTAGATTATTATAACGTTAAATTGATTGCTGAAGACAGGTGGGCTTGGTTGTGGCAGAAGAATACGCAGTCACCTTACAGCCCGAAGAGGATGAAATAAATCATCTAGGCGTGGTGAGAGTAATATGGAGAGAATTAAGTGGAGGGGTTGGCCCGTGGGGGGCTTTTAGACCAATTTTTTCCATACTTGTTTCCCTAGTGCCCTTCGTATATCTAGGGCAACATTTCAATGGACAACATAGTAAGGCACTAGGATGGTCTCTAATGCAATTGCCTTTGATATTAACAGTATTACTTTTCCCGATATTATATATTTGGTCGATATTAGATTCTTGGTGGTTTTCAAGCAAAATAATTGCTTCAAAGAATATATCTCAGAATTAAAAGTTTTCAGGCAATACTATGGGGCTGAAAAGATGCCCTGGCTTAGTAGATTCAGATAACTGAGTACGAGTTATTAATTCCCAATCTCTTAGTAATGAAATAGCATTTATGAAAGGTAGTTCTGTAGAATTGATAACTGTTCGAATAATTGTATCAAAAATATCCATCCTATCTGTATCGACATTTTTCAATATTGTCTCCAGTGGGAATGAAGAAATGTCAGATAATCTCTCAGAATTTTTAACTGGAGAGGGTGACATTATTGATTCTGGTATTTTCTCATTTTCTTTTTTCGCCTCAGAATCCAAAGAATTAGATATAATTCTTATGTATTTAGACAGAACTAGCGAAACCTCTACCAATGGGAGATTATATTGATTGACAAAATTAACCATGTTTTCTTGAAGAAATAATAATTTATCTTCCACTGAAGAATCTGCCCCAGGTATCCCATGACTGGCCTCAGACATGTCCATGGGAGAGTGTATATACAAATTAATTAGATACTATGTCGTACGGTTATCATACCTTATAGGAGAGCCACTATTCCCTCTAACTCCATCTAACAAATCATCATTTATTTCAAAATAGTCATTGAGCCAATCTCCATCAGTGTCCCAGTTTCTTGGGTCTGTACCATCAGCAATCATGTCACCATCTAAATCTATATTCCACCAACCAAATACATATTCGCCAAGGCCGATATTAGGGAAATGATATTGATCACCTGCAAATCTATTGTATTGATCGGTCCAGGCGCCATTTGTTAAAATGACATCGTCGGACGAATTAATAATTTCATAATTTTCATCATTATCATTTATTATTAGAGAATATAAAGAGTCGGTATCACTTATCCTATACATGCGTAAATAATTGGAAGATATTGCAGTATTTCCTGAACATGTCCCTAACAAAGACTGTCTGAGTTGCCACCATTCTTCAACGATATCTCCTGAACAATCATACAACCCGGCAGCACGAACAAGAGAGGGTGATGAGAGAGTCGCATTAACTGTTGCATAATATTCTTGGAAGTTAGTATATGGCTGATAAATACAGGATCCTGAAGAACAAATCCAATCTCCATCATTATCTGCATCTTGTCCTGCATCATCTGGATTAGTGGGATCATGAGTAAACCAAGTCCAATTTAATGTTGGTTTTGAGATATAGCCCTTTGATACATCTACTGGTTTCCAATTAGTAGGAGATACTTGATACCATTCTACTGCTATTTTTAGGTAAGATGACCAATTGTCATTAGTTTCATTCCACCCTCTTGAGTATTCATAAAAATCGGGCATCATATCTCCGTCAGTGTCATTATCGAGTGGATTAGTGCCATATTTGAAGATTTCACGGCCATCAGAAAGACTTCTGTCTCTAACATAATTTGTTACTAAACCATTTTCAAATATTGGAAGCATAATTATTGAGTCGTCATCTGTATCATCATCAAGAGGGTTAGTTCCATTTTCATATTCCATGAGATTATTGAAGTATAATTCTAGAACTCCAGACTCTATCTGGTTGTTTTCTGATGCTGGAATGAACTGTCTGTCAATCCATTGCCCTTGATGGGCAGGAGTGTCAACGAAAGTTCGATCATACCACCCATCAGAGTCAGGATCATAAAAGGCATCCAATGGATTTAAGGGATTTAGTGACCAACGATAGGCGTTTACTGGCAATACCTCTCCATATACTGAGTAGCAATACTCCCACCCATCTGGCATCCCATCTCTATCTGAATCGGCATCATTCGGGTCACTAATTCCAGCTAAACTGATATTAAAATTATTATAGTCTATTTCATTTATCAGACCTGCTTTTTCTGAAGAAGATATACTCTTTGAGGAAAATAAAGAATACAAGATGCTCGCCGCAGACGATTGAGATAATCCATTCTCCTCAATTTGAGCATTGATGGCATCCATGCCATATGAGATAAGCCCTGAACCATTTGGGATGGTATCTATTGCAAGTCTTTTGCCATAGATTCTTGAATCATATTCGGCTAAATTATCAAAAGACTCAGAATCAGATATTTCACCATCTCCGTTGCAATCAAAAGAATCTCCGTCGGAGTCAATATGCACATCATAATTAGTCAGAGGATTCATGGACCAAGAATTATTTTCAAGATTCCACTCAGTAAACCAGTATTCGTATCCATCACTCATACCATCTCTATCTGTGTCTTGAGAATTGGGGTCGGTAATTCCAAATATAGATTCCAAGAGTGGTTTTGCTGGCTCTCCAGACTCCCAGTCAATAAACTGCTGCATAGCCAATTCGGCCCTGCCTTCCTTAGCGAAAATAATTCTATAAATTCTATTTATTGATTCTTGATAATTTATTGCATTGGCTTCATTCCAAAATTTAGGAGCATCGTAAGGAGATAGGCCTCCATTTGCAGGATTATTGTTTGTCATATTCAATTCTACAATATCAGTTATACCATCATAATCAGAATCATAATAACCGTCACCTGGGACTAATGGATTTAGAGTCCATACTTGATCAGTTGAATTCCACTGGGTAAAAATTAATTCGATACCATCTAAGATGCCATCTCCATCGGAATCGGGATTATTTGGATCTGTAGTAAGTCCAGTTAAATTTATTTGATCCTCTGATATAAAATCGCCAAATGATAATGCTGAATCAGCACCTATCCAAGGTACAGGAGTTATTTCACCTAAAACACTCATTAAGAAGAATTGAGGTGATGAAATAGAATTACCAATCTCACTTAAATTCGTTGAAATTGAGTTATATTCTTCCCAATTATTCATCCCATCTCCATCAAAATCCTCTAAATTATCTTTTTCATTGACCGGATTTAAAGACCATTCTTGTTCAAAAAGGCTCCACCTAGCATGATAAAACTCCCATCCATCTGGCATACCATCTCTATCAGAGTCGGCTTTTAATGGGTTAGAAGAGCCTACATCTGAAGAAATCATGCCGTCAACAAGAAGGGAATAATATTGAGTGGATTGGTCGCCAAATGAAGAATCAGCCAGTCCTTCCCAAGATTCATGAGATAATTGTGTTGAGAAATTATCAGGGTAAGGAATTCCTGAAGAAGTACTAGATTGGTACAAAATATCAGACATCAGATAATATTCCATCCAATTGACCAGTTGTTCACTTAGTTCCAATATTCCATCATGATTAACGTCATATCCATCTCCATCCGGATTACTCAAATAATCGGACCCATTTAATGGATTTATGCCTGCATTTTTTGGCGACCAACTACATTTATACCTAGCCTCCCAACCATCAGGTATCGTATCTCCATCAGAATCAATTGAGTTAGGATCTGTACGAGACCAGTTCAAAGCTGCTTCGGCAGATTCTCCATGACTATCTAATCCCTCTCTTCTCGCTAAGTCGAGTAAATTACTCCACTTATACTCGCATAAATTATTCAAACCATCTCCATCTGCGTCTTCATCGGCATCCAAAGGATTTCTTGGATCCAATGACCAAGAATTTCCGCCAGTGTAAGTATCTCCAATCCATCTCCTATTCTCTATTTCCCAACCATCTGGCATACCATCGCCATCTGAATCAGGGTTTGTTGGGTCGGTTGGACCATCAGTTCCACCACCGGTTCCAGAACCAAGCCATCCTTCCATATGGACTTGAAGTGCAGAAATACCAATATTTTCATCACAGATATAATCACTATTTAGATAATGACAGTCGAAAACAGTTGAATTAGTAAACCAACCCCAGTATTCTTCTCCGTCAGTAAGGCCATCTCCATCTGAATCCATATTTCTTGGATCAGTGCTATTTACTCCTGCCTCAGATATAGAACTGAATCTATATTCATCTAAGTTGGTCCATAGCCTATCAAATAAGACGCCATCTTCTGTAAGGTATCTTACTCCGTCGTAATCAGGATCTCTATCACCATCAAATGGATCTGTGGGATCTAAACCATTGATAAATTCCCAACCATCACTCATTCCATCCAAGTCAGAATCATTCGATAATGGGTTCAAAGATGCTATATTCATATAATTTCCAGGAGAAATCCCAGCAAAAATCCACTGCTCTCCTTGATTCTCAATCATTGCTAGTGAAGTAACTAGGCCCGGTATTCTTGTCTGATTGAGATACATTCCAAGAATTCCGTCTTGGGCACTGCCTTCCAAACACCATGATCCGTAAGTTGACCCTATAGTCACCATTCCTTGGTATGAAAATATAGATCTTATGTCATTGGCGCCATCGAGAAGATTTTCTATATTCAACATTCTATCGCTATTGAAGGCCTCAGTGGGCTGAGACACTATAAGATCCAATTCAACAAGGTAAAGCCCTCCTGACATCCCTAACCATAAACCAGAGGTTGTGCCATCAACATCTTCTTTTTGTAGAATATTGACTCTAGGAGTAGATGTAGAATCATAAATATTTTCGTTAATAAAATATTCAGCATTGGTTCTATTGAATATCCAATAAGGATCTCCTATAGAGTCTGTTCCATCTGTAGTATTCCAAGCAATTAGTCCCGAGTCGGTGCCGAGTAATAATATAGGAATTCTGCCTTGCATATCAATATGAGCAGATGTAGTTATAGATGCATTTTCATCATCTACCAGATTGGAAAGTTGGCTTAAGTGGTTTATTTTTACATCCTCAACTGAATTCTCAAAATCCTCAAATAATCTAATCGTCCATGCATCTGAGTCACTAGCTATTAGGATATTTAAGTCGTCACTTTGAGTCTGGAGTAGAGAAATTACTTCTATTGAACCTAAACTAAATACTTGCTCGGATTCGGCAAAAGGTAGTCCGTTTACTAATTGAATTGTATGTAATCCCTTATTAGTGCCAAATAATAAATAACTTTTATCTCCTAATTCATATCTCTCCATGACATTCATCTCCGTACCATGTTCTAAGTGAAACAATGACGAAGTTTCTCTGAAAGGATCTAATGCCGTAATACCATATTTAGAACCTACCAGCAACCTATCTCTTTGAGAATCAGAAATTATCTTATGTATCGAAGTATCGACAAATGCAACATCGGATTTGTAGGTCAAAGAAATCAATCCTTCATCCTCAGAATTCAGTCTTACTCCTGTTATTCCAGGTATGACGCCAAATCCTGAATCTAAATCCACCAAATATTCTTCATAGTTGCTAAATTCTTCACCCCAATGAGATGTTGCTGTCGTTATATCAGGAGTTATGTAACCATCCCTGTTCTCATCCCAACCATCAGAATCTAAGTCAATTATTGCGTCTGAAGAATTTCTAGGATCAAGGCCATTATATGCTTCCCAACCATCTGGTATTCCATCTCCAAGTGAAGTAAGTTCCAACGCTTCAAAGTCAGACCAAACATAATAATCAGAGTCTGCAAATCTTGGGTCCGTCCCCAACCAACCATCATCCAGTGTTGCTCTTTGGTATTCAGTTTGGCAAGAGGGGCTCAAACCTTGGATCTCTCCGACGCACCAAAGTCCATCTCTCTCAGTTACCCAATCATCTGGAGATCCAAAAAGATACTCCTCAGTGTTAGTGAATCTTTCGCCCAAATCTATAACTCCATCTTTGTTAAAATCAAATCCATCTCCACATCCCCAACTAAAGTCTGCTTCACATCTATCAAAATCATCTGTCAAATCTTGTGGATTAAGAGGGTCAAAGTATAAACAATCCCATGCATTTGTTAATGGATTCATAGAACCAACTCCACCATTAGTGCACATATATATCTCATAACCGTCAGGTAAACCATCGCCATCAGTATCCGCTATACGTGGATCCAAATATTCCCTCAATCCAGAGATAGATTCTTCTGGAGATTTGCCGGTTAGTGAATTTCTTTTTTCAGAATCTAGGCATGAATCCAGAGTAAATGGCCAACAATACTCCATTAAAGCGGTCGCACCGTCATTATCGCGATCGGTTACATTATCGGTCGCATTGTAAGAATCTAGTCCTTCGATAACCATGTTGAAAGAATTAATTTGAAGATTGATATCTTCACTGAAAATAAATTCATGCATATCTGGAATCATATCTCCGTCTTGATCTGTTATTGGCGGATCTGCTCCCTCTGCTATATTAGGGTCGATAGAAGAAACTGACGATTGAGGCCTTGTTTGTGAGACAAATGCTAAACTAGCCAGCATAATGAAAGATAATAATAAGGCACTTATTTGTTTACGGCGCATTGTTACCACCCAATTAATAGATTTAGCAGAGTAAACTGATTTATCATACTGATGGAGCGTAGTTCGGACAGAAATAAAAAACAATTGATTTGGAAAATTAAAGATACCTCAGGAAAGCAATTGGTAGATGGTTAAAAAAACCATTTATTCATAGACCAATATACTCTGCCAATGAATATTACATGACCCTCAAAATTACACATCTTGGTTCAGGAAGTAAAGGTAACGCCACTTTACTTAGCACAGAACATGAAAATGTATTAATTGACTGTGGTTTTTCTCTAATTAAGACTGAAAAAAGGCTAGGAAGTATTGGCCTAAAGGGAGAAGACATTAGTGCAATCATCGTAACTCATAATCATGGAGATCATTCTAGATCAGCAGAACGTGCTTCGAAGAAATGGGGTGCAGAATTACATTGCAATATAGAAACAGCAATTAGGATGGGTTGGGAACCGATTAGTACATGCAGAACGTTTAACAATTTAGATAGAGTTGAATGTGGAGATGATTTTAGTTTTATAGGCGTTCCAATTCCTCATGATAAAGCAGATAATGTAGCAATAATTACAAACAGTGGCAGAGGTGAAAAGGCTGCTTTCCTTACTGATTTGGGAGAATCAACAATGGAGTTAAAGAAATATCTTGAGGGTTGTAGGCATATATCAATAGAAGCAAATTATGATCAAAAAAAATTGTTCATGAGTAGTTATCCTGAAGTATTGAAGAGGCGGATATCGGGCAGAGGAGGGCACTTATCTAATTTTCAGACAGGGAAATTACTTTCAGAAGTAATGCATTCAAAATTAGAGAGCATAGTTCTATGTCACTTGTCAGATAAAAATAATGCCCCTCATCTTGCAGAAAGCGAAGTACTATATCACATTGGAGACAAATATAATGGAGATATTTCCATATCTAGACAGATAGGGCCAGAATTTAGCCATTATTTAGGCCAAGAAGAAAAAGAAAAAATGAGAGTCTAACAAATTAATGACCCATTATTGCCCTATGTACTGAATTTTGGACATCTTTCATCCTATCTACAGCACCTAGTTCCCTGAATACTGATAATGAACTTTGTAAGTAATTCATTCTTTGGGAACGATCAGTTTCGACTTCACCTAATCTGGAAAGTAGTTCCCCTTGCATCATACGGAAATCATTTGCTTCTGCAACAGCTAAGCCTCCAAGATAATGTTTAGCAGCTTCTTCATTTCTTCCCGCATCCATCAATACTTGACCGAGGAGCAATGAAACTTCCACAACACTTCTAGGATCATCTTGCTTGGAAAGTTCTTCTAAAGCTCCCGAATAATGATGTAAAGCTAATTCATTGTCGGAAACTTTGGCATAATACCTACCAAGTACTGCTCTTGACCTAGCATGAAGGAAGGATTGTTCATTATTTTTAGTTTCATCGAAGGCAATCAATGCATGCTCTCTAGATCTATCTAACTCGCCCATTTCCAAAAAAGCAGAAGATAATCGAATTCTGGCGTCGCATAAGTCTTGATTATTTTCGGACTTTAGTAATTCTTCAACATTTCCATAAACTTCCATTGCGTGTCTGATATCTTTTCTTCTTCTGAAAATATATCCCATATTGTTATATGATTTTGCAGCTCCTACTGCATCTCTTATCGATATTTGAATTTCTAATGCTTTTCTGTGTAATTCCAAAGCATCGTCCATTGCTCCACGCTTAACGGCAATATCTGCTCTAGCAGAAAGAAGGCGAGATAATTCTGAAATCATCTTATTTTTCCCAATGCTTTTCATCGCAGAGTCATATTCAATCTCTGCTTCATCCCAATGACCTTGTATTGAAAGAATATTACCCCTTAGTTCTCTTATAAGGCCCCAACTATTATTTTCAAAGTCCTCAGATTCTAATGATTTTAATATTGAATATAATTCAGTATGTCCGGCTTTAACTAGGTCATGCCCCTCCGAAATAAGAACCTTAGACAATTCTTCATTATTTTCTGAGAAATGAAGATGATGAATATATTCAATCCTATCTGCAGCACTTTCATGTTTATTTCGATACCATTCAACGGCATTGGAATGTAATTCATGGCGTAATGAATCTTCCATGGACCTTACAAGAAATTCACGAACCAAATCGTGGACGTCGTAAGATTCGGAATCTGATTGCCTAGCAAGTCCTTTTTCTACCAACTCATCCAACATATCTGTTTCACTTTCGATAGAATTAATCGCTTCAAGGATGATGGGTTCTCGGAATACTGCTATTGCTCCTAAAAGACGTTTTTCAGATCCCGAAAGGCGGCTAAAAATTTCTTGGTCTACAAATGCCTCCAGGGTTGAATGAAATTTTTCACCAACATTGCCTCTATTTATTAACTCTAAAATAAGAGGATGTCCTCTAGATAATGTGAAGATGTGCATAAATTGTTGATTTTCTAGATCTGGCATAGCAGTCAATATTTGTTTACTAGAGTCTTCGTCAAGCCCTTCTAGAGGAATAACAAGAGTAACAATTTGTCCGCTTGAGTCGGATTCAGGGACTACCATCCTGAAAGATCTCGAGAACATTACGAGTCCAACTTCTTTCAAATTTGATATTCTAAGTGTTAATCCTCTCAAAAGAGATATTAAAGATTCGTCACCAACTTTATGCAAATCATCTATCACTATTAAAGCAGGCGAATCTACAAGACCTTTTGCTATTAGATTAACAGCTATTGATGCTTGTGGAACTGGAGTAGATGTTATGTAGTCTGAAAGATTATTATCTCCAATTGCAGATAGCCATTCTGCACAAGCCTCTAGAAAAGAACGAGAACCTTCCCAATCTTGACATCTGTGATATAGTAAATTTCTTCTATGAGTGAATTTTTCCAATAATTTAGCGGCTAAAGCGGTTTTTCCTATTCCAGCAATTCCGGGAACTAGGATTGAATTAGATTTTGATTCTAAAAGAGCCACCATATTATCAAGTTCTTTCTCTCGGCCAAAAAATCTCCTAGTTCTTGGTATATCATTGAGATAAGAAACAAGTTGTTTTTCAATGTGTTTAGATAAGTCTCTCTCAATCAAATCAGGAGATAGTGAAGAAAGATCTACAGAACCATTATCATCCATATATCTCAATATATCTACATGGCGTAGTGGTAAGTCGGACATCTCCACGGCATCAGACAAAACAACATCTTCAGAACGCCCATCAGGAAGAATGAGCCTTACAGTTTGTTGAGAAACTTTTGCCCATATTTCATCCGCAATTTTAGCACCAGCAGGAGTTAAAAAATATGCCTTTCTTTTTCTCGATACCCCGGAAACATGGGCCTGCCTCTCTATTAACTGCCCATTATCTTTCATACCTGCAATGGCCCTTGGTACATTTGATCTTGCTATAGCAACAGCATTAGCAATTCCCATTTGAGATAATGCGAAAGGAACTTCGACTTTTCCTGAATGGTCTACAAAGTCCCTGAGGTGAAGAAAAATTCTTTCTTGGACTCCCGGGCGGGTAGTGGGCATGCTCACCATAACCTTTCAACGTGAATCATCATTCAATAATGTTAGTGATAATAGATTATGCATTATCTAAGTTAATGGAATGATTGTTGTCAATATTCTGATAATTACTATGAATGTTCTGGATCAGGAACCCATTCTTCATTTTCACTATCCCATAACCAACCCGGATGTTCATCATGCTTCTCAAGATGGCTAGGGGAGTTTTCAACTTGATTCTCAAGACCGAAGCCATCTTGAATATCGACACTTGTTTTTGATTGATCATCTGTTTCAAACTCTACAAAGAAATAAGCAAATGAGACAATTAGTAGTATTACTACAACTAAAATTATTACAATTCCTGTTGGAAAACTACTTTCTTCTTGAGGGCCTACAGAAATTGGTTCAACTTTAACTGGATCTTGCCCTCCAATGGCAAATGAAGGAGTTGCTGAAGAGCCTGTTATTCTAGAAGCAGGAACTCCTAACTCCCATGATGAATCTGAAGAAACAATGGTACTATTTACTTGATTACCATTAATAATTACAGAGACTTTTTGACCTGGCAAACCAATCCCTGAGTAGACTGCAACTCCATCTTCATCAATTGAATTACTATCTGGCTCGGATATTGTAAACTGAACTGGCTGTACTTCAAAGGAAATTGGATCAGAGTTTATCTTGGAACCCCAGGAGTCTGTTGCCACAAATACCACATTTGAGAGTGACCAAGTAGAAATGTCAGTGTCATAAAAATTCATATCAGTTGGATTGTAGCTAGCTAAACCGGAATTAGAGACCTTAATCACTATGCCATAGTCATCGTCATAGTCCTGATTGCCATCAAAGACTGAAATATACTCAATATCATCATCTAAATCACTGAAATACTGGAGTAAGTCAATTTCAGCTATAGTACATCTATTTGTTGCCTTTGAATCAACATCGCAATATAAAATAATATTATCTGACCACCCGTCAGAACTAAAGTCCGGTTGATTATTATCTGCATCTGGAGGATTATCTGCAGTTATTTCTACTTCAGACCAAGTGCTGTAATCATAACCATCATATGACCTAAATCTCATCAAATATGTTGAGTCGTGAACTAACAATTTAGTTGTGTCCCAAGAAAAATTCCATTCACCATTTTCTGAAAATTGAGTAATAGTTTTCTCAAATATAGTTAAAAATCCATTTTGAATATCTTTTACTTCTATATCGACCTTGGAAACAACTCCATCAAAGTCCCTAGCAACACCACTAACAAGATTTGCGTCTGAAACTGATAACCGTAAACCATTGGTTGGCTGATTAATACTAATAATTGGTGCTAAATTAGTGTTATCTACAATTAGGGACAGTATCTGGGGCTGACATACGTCTATAACTCCAAGGCAGAAATCAGAGTCTGCGGCCCAAATTGTGAATGTAAATTCTGCAGATTCGCGGGGTTGTCCAGAAAAGTCCCATGTCCAATTCCAATACCCATTATTCTCAACTATTCCACTTGTATCAACAGGATTGACAACTTGAAAATCTGGTCCTTCAATTAAAAAATAAACTCTATCAATGTCTGTATTGCATTGGCCAATATCACACCCATAAGGATCCGTTGCATAACCTTCGAAATATATGCTACTATCGGAATGTGTAGAAAGTGAACTAGGACTTGATACCAAAATAGTTGGCGCCTCGGTGTTTAATTTTATCACTTTGGAAATAATAGGACTATAATCAGTGCCGTCGAATGCACGGAATTCAAATGTATAATCGCCCTCTACGCCATCTGACATATCGAGTTCATAATACCATTCTTTGAAGGGGTGATTGAAGCGTGTAACTTCAGCCGTGGCAGAACCACTATCATCCACTGCTAGAAGTGCATTTTCCCAGGAACTTGTGAATGGATTCTTTACTTGTACACTATGTACATAACCTTGTTGACTCCACTGTGCTAATTCATCGGTTGCATATGCATTGGATAAGATGCCATCATGTGCACTTCCAGTTATATTCACAATATTACGATAAGAATGATAATCATCCTGAGTTACTGAAACCGACGGTGCCAAATTTACTAATTCGATAGAATCTTGATATGTAGACTCAGAAAGTGTGAATTCTCCTGTTTGATATCCTGAGTCGAAACGGTATATGGTGTAGAAATACCTCGAAAGTTCCCTTGTTCCTTGTGAATAGTCACAATCGTCATCATCCGTATCTATAGTCAAATCTCCATCATTGTCTATTCCATCTGAACATGAATCCTCATATTCATCATCGGCGAAACCATCTGGATTATCTCCTCCTCCTAACCCCCTAAAGTCAAGATGGAAATTGGAAGGTAAAGAAAACCAAGGCGTGTATCCATCCTGATCTGTAGTTAGTGAATATAAATCATTTCCAAGTGCGTCTTCTATGAGTACTAGGGCGTCAGAAACTTTTAGGCCATTAATAAGTGCTTGGAATCGCACTAATTCCGCACGACTGACTTGAACGGCATAATGCGTTGGTTGAGTTTCGATAAAGATGTTATTAGTATCTAAATTAGTCAGGTTAGAAAATGTAAATACAGTAGAGTTATTATCCATACTTACTGCTAATGGGAAGTTACGAGGCAAAATCTCATCGCAAGCAGGGCAATTTTTTATTGGTGGAGGTACTATTGATGTTTGGAAGTTATTGTATGACCATGCTTCTTGATCGGGCCATGAAAGACGGACTGGATATTCCCCCGAAGGAGCACCTGGTATTGTCTCAGATTGTACTGTCACTGAACTCTTGGTAATATTGTAAGTTTTTTCAACATTTGACCAAGTATTTTCTGCAAAGAAAGCTAAAGAACCGTATTGCTGACTGCCTAAAGAGCCGTCATCATAATTCTTTACTATCGCACCTGTTGATGCCCCGTCAAATGTATTTCTTTGTACATCTAGCAATGACCCAATGGCCATAATTCCATTTGCAGCACCTGCTGAAATATCATTATCATGAATAGTTGAACCTGTCCTAAAAATCATTATTGCCGGACATGCAAAGTCGCCACCCCACCATTTATTGCTTGAGCACGCCCCTGTACCGTCAGTCGTTATCTCATTATTTGCAAGATATAAACGTGAAATAGACGTATCAGAATAATAATAACTACCTGCAACAATTGGTTCGACATTAGTTTCTGAAATAGTGTTATTCTCTGCCACTACATCGAATGTTCCTCTCATCCATATTCCATTCCAACCTCCAATTGGGCCAATTTCGTTATTGTGTATCTCAGCCTGGCTATTGACAATAGCTATTCCTGAACTTCCACTAGCGCCTGAAAGTTCATTAGAAATTATGTTTGTTAGCCCAGTTTGAGTCACTACTACTGGACCTCCTTCACCTGTTATTATTTCATTATTTATGACATCAAATGAGAATGAGTTAGAACTTACAGTTCTTTTGCCCTGTATTCCTACGCCTGTGCATGTGACTGAGATTGTAGAATTAGATACTTCTCCTGCTGAATCTCGGACTGATAATCCATAATCTCCAAATTGAATATCTGCATTATCAATGTCAACAAAAGAATCTTGTATCCACATTGCAGAACGTCCCCCTGCATTCTGTTGACAACCTCTTTCAGTTCCATCTTTGAAGTAGGGGTTGTTTAATGTGAATGGGGCTACTGAAGAACCTGAGGCATAAATCTGCATAGCAGAACCGCCAACTCCACTTTCGTCATCATTACCTACAGAAAAAGAACTGTCAATAAATGTAGGTTGAGCGAGACTGGTTGTCAGAACACTAGAAGTATTTATGTCATTAAAATCTATGTTCCTCAGAACAGGACTAGCCCCATCTATTACTAAGGCACCGTATCTCCATTGGTTTACAGAGTCTATGAAATGAGGGATTCCATATGCTCCTTCCATAACTAAATATCTAACGCCTGTTAATGATAAATCAATTGAGCTCCTAATCAATATTCCTTCGGAGCATGATGGGTCTGTTACAGTAATTTCTTGGCCATTTTCTTCCATCCCTAGACATTCCCCAGTGGCACTGCTGTTGACAGGATCAGACCACTGGAACGTTATTTTTTGATTTGGATTAGCGTTGGAACTAGCTCCACAACTTATAGCGCCTATGCAAATACTTCCCCTTACATCAATATGTGTGCCATTGGATGCAGATATAGTAGTACCAGGATTAATAATTAGTTGAGCACCAGTTGCAATTGTGACATCTCCAGTTAATTGATGCAACCCTGACCAGGTTTCAGTACCCGTTATAGTCCCCACAGAGGTCTCATTTGAAGCGGCTACTGTAGATGCAGGGCCGATAAAAGATATCAAAACACTTGACACCAATAAGAATACAAGAAGTGTGCTTCGCGCCCTTACATTGTCACCCATATCTACCACTCTAATGTGACCCTTCATAATGTTTGAGGAGTGTTGTTTTGATATAAAGATAGAAGTTACAGTGGCAAAAAAAGTAATAATAATAAATAGTAATTTATTCTTGAGATATCATTCAATACCAAATTCTATGCTTATCTGTTCGGCCCATGCAGCGGCATCTAATTGACCATATCCTCTTTGAGAGTGGTGAATAGAATCTTGGTCATCTGAATTTGCTGAATTTGCTAATGCTACCTTAACTAGATTAATATCTGAATGATCTATTTTACCATCCGTTCCTGCTATATCTTCACCATATTTCTCCAGGATTAGCGCTAAAGCCCCTGTTACTAAGACAGTAGAATCACTTGTTCCTGAAGAATATGCATAAAGAGCGGAGTCCGAGGCAGAAGAATATGTAGAGTATAATCTGACTCCTGGAGCTGAAATTTCTGGTTTCTGATTTGGGAAAACTCTTTCTTCACCTGTGAAAGAATCTGTTTCTGAGCCAAAAGCACTATTTTTCCAAATATTACCATTCTTATTAGTTGCAGCAACTGAGATAACTCCTTCAATATTAGCAGGTATTGAAACATCTGTAATATCGGCATTTAGCCCAGTATTGCCTGCAGCAGCAATCACAAATATTCCATCATCTAGTGCTTCTTGGACTGCTAGAGTAGTTTCTGATTCATCATCCATCCCCATCCCTGGATTGGCTCCAAGGCTTAAACTGATTATATCTGCATCTTGCGAAATTCTACACCACCTTATAGCTTGAGAAACCATTTCTTCTTGACCAGATTTACCAGAAGGACCTAATGATATTGCAATAGATAAGGAGATTTCTGGAGCTGCGCCCATAAACGAACCATTGGAAGCAAGAATGCCTGACATAAGAGTCCCATGAGAGTTATCTCCTATATCTCTAACATTAGAATGGTCATCATAATAGAAATCTCTGAATCCCGATAGAGAAAGATGCATTAAATCTGGATGATTAAGATCTATTCCTGTATCTACCATGCAAACACTTATTCCTTTACCTAAATAACCCATATCTTGTATCTCTCTAATGCCAGTATCTTCATACGCCCACTCAGAATCTGGAAGATACGGAGAGAGGAAAGCATCAATGAATGGCCAAGCAATGATAAGGAATGCGGTAAAGAATGTGAATATTAATGCCCCCCATGGCCAAATAAAGCGTTTTACTGGAACAAAAACTCTTCGTAAGCCTCTAGCATCTTTGTCGCTTACTCCGTAAACAAGGCCTGGGTATCCTGGTGCTTCTTTATCAACAGCAGTGAGTATATCTGGGTCTTCTGGCTCTGGTAGAAGCTCTAGATTCTCAAAGGGTTGCATCATAACAAATCATACACATCAGTAGCTAACAATAATTTTAGAATGGCGCACCTGGTCTCCTAGTTGAACGACTGATGATATACAAAATTATGATTATTAAAAATATACCAACAGCATATCCCAAAATAGGCTGGTCTGTATCTGTACCGGGTGCAAGAGTTTGGGCCTCCATCGTACATTCTGTTTGGCCCTGAGTTAAATCTACACATGATTGGAGATCGTCAGAGTCTATCCTAGGAATATCAGAGAAATATATCTGAACAAAGTATTTTCCTACCTCGATATTTTCAAAATTCATTTCAACATAGAAAGTAGTTTCTCCATTAGCAGGGACGTTTCTAGTATCCGAACCATTGACATTAATTTTCTCATTACAGTAAATATCTTGGCAAAGAATTACATTTAATTCAACTGATTGTGCATCAATAAGGCCATTATTCTCAACTTTGACCAAATATGTAGCAATTTCTCCAGCGATTGGCCCAGAATCGCCACTCAATAATTGAATCCTAGAAGATGAAGACAATGACAATATAGGCGATGATTTTTGAATAAGCACATCAAATGGACCGTAGGTATTGTCTGCTATATCTGTAACTAAGAGACTTAGAGTGTAAGGATCTTCAGACATATTGATTGGCGGAGTAATTGTAACTGATGTTTGACCTTCTGAGAATGGAGCAACGGGCTGAGAGCTTATTCCAGCTACGCCCCAAACCTCTGACGAATCAACAGTGAAATCGAAAGTAAAGACATCGTCTCCATTACCATCATTAATGAAACTAAAGTCAATAATTGATGGTTCGCCCGGAGCAACTCCGATGATTTCTTCAGAATATCCTATCGAAGAAAACATATTATTTTGAGGTACATTAACTAATAAAGAATGTTCAATACTATATCCTTGGTCAGTAGTGAAAATAATCCTAATCTGGTGGCCATTGAATAAATGGTGTGCAATAGAGGCATTAGGAGGCGTTATACGAACATCAAAGCCATTCAAAGCAAGTGAGTTTTGCAAACCTAAGTCGAATGAAGCAGATGAAGACCAGCCTCCAGTAGTAGAATTCTTAAATTCGACCGACCATTCTGGGCCGTCCGCTCCAGGAACTACTGCAGTAACAGAATAACTATCAAATGCTTGATGCCCCAGGTATTCTACATTTAAACTAAAATCAATGCTATCGTAATTACAGTCTTTAGTACAATTCGTATTATTAAGAGAAAGCATGGCATTTCCTTCACCAACATTTGATATGGAAATATCTTGTTTAGATAATCTATCAATTAGGAGTGTCGTCACAGGTGTTTCCTGTGATGGCCTGATAGTTGCCCCTTGTCCTCCGTAGTAATCCATATCTCTCTCCTCTTGAGTTATATTGAAAGAGCTGGAAGTATCGATCCTTCCAACTGGCAATATTAATTCCAATAAACCTTCAGAGTTTAATGATTCATCCCAACTTATTCCTGAGGATTGTAGTTTGATAACGATATTATGTGATTCAATATCAGTAAGTGGATGAGACGTACCATTATAATCTAACCATTCAGTATTTAGCAGTAACTTTCCTCCTAATGATAATTCGGAATTAATTGAAGCGCCATCTACTCCAACTTCAAGAGAATCAATTGAGACGAGGTATGGGACATCATTTGATGAAGAAACAAATGCCCATACAATCCATTCTCCTGGTTCGACCATGGCATCCCATTCGCCATTCCAAGAATCTTCATCATCCAATACAATATTGGGAACTATTCTGTCCCTCACTATTCCTTCTGCTGGAACTAGAATTACTGTCAAATCGTCTTTTATTTGATTAAATTGATCTTCTCCGATATATGAAATACTACCAGAAACAGGAACTGTTCCTGCAGTGATTTGTATATGTTTCGTATTAGAATCAGAAACAAGAGAAATAGATGTAGTTTCATTACTAAAGCCATCGACGTATGTAGTAATATTCCATACTCCTCCATACAACAAGTATGTGGACCATGCACCGTTTTCGTCCGTAGTCAGGTTATATGTTTCTGTACTCGACTCCAAGGTCACAGTAACATTAGATACGCCCTCTCCAAAATTAGGTTGTTGATTGTCATTAAGATCCCAAAATACAGTTCCTTTCAGTGTTACTAACTTAGTTACATTTACTATGACGTCGGCATTATTACCGGCAGCTAGTCCTGAATCAGAGATTGGCATACTTTCAACAATCCACATCACGCCATCAGAATCAGTGTAATTTAATTCCAGATCCCAGAAACCAGGCTCTATCTTTAACTCAATTACGCCCATTTCATCAGAATAAAGTGAATTTACAGTTCCTCTTTCCGAACTTACAAGATTTACTTGGATATCTGATAAAGGTGAACCATCATCAGACAATATGACATTTATCATGGCAACCTCTTCGGTATTCATAGTTGAATCTAGACCGGCAGAAGAAGAAGAAATTGACATTTTTTGCCTTAAACTTTGATAAATTCCAGTCTCAGACTCAAAGGTTTCTATTATAATCATCCAATCTCCTTCAGGTATATACTCAGAAATTGAACCATTAGAATTGGTCATGAAAGATAATAGCCACCCTGTTTCAATGTCTTTGAATCTGACAAGGTGGTCAGAAAGTTCGCCTCCACTCTCATTATTGAAAGTAATATTGGTGAGCCATTTAGGTTCAAAGGCTATGAAAGTAGTAATATTCTCAGGAGATAGTCCAACTTGAATATTATCATTTGTAGTATAAAGTGTATCGAATAAATTACCAGAATCAGGATCTGGCCTATCAACAACAATTGAATACGAACCAGGAGTTAAATTAACTTCTGCATGACCTTCGGAAATCCACTCGGAGTCATCTAGAGAAATTACACGAGTAGGGATGAATGGATTCAACGACTTAATGGCGAACGGATAAGAAACCGGGGTGCCATTGGAAATATTATTATCTCCACTATGGTCTATATAAAAATCGATCAATACAGTACTTGTAGATGATTGCATAACTAAATTAACAATCTTATTAGTACTATTTATTGTGATAGTTTCTTCTTTAGTATCTAATGAATCACTATCTAATACGAATTTCCAATCTCCTTCTTTCAGATACATCTGGAAATTTCCACTAGAGTCAACACTTTGCCTTATATCTGGAAGGCTAGAATTTGCAGGAGATTGTGTAGCAATTACATTAACCTCACTCCAATCCTTCAATGAGTCTGTATAATAATTACCAATAATATCTATATTTACGTTACCATCAACTATTACGGCCTCCTCAACCATCAAAGTAATATTTTGAGAATCTGATAATATGTCATTAACAGTGAATCTAACATTAGATGAATAGGCCTTGTCGAGCGAATACTGTACAGAAATATCCACAACGGAGTCTATAGGTAAAGTAACTTCAAATTCACCTTCTAGATTTGTATATGTTGAAGTGCTCAGATTGTTCCAAAAGAAAGAAACTAGAGTATTTGGGAGAACATTTTCTACTGACTCTCCAGTGATGGAGTCGGTTTGTATGGCATTTTTGACTATACCAGTAATTAATTTACTAATTTCTATATTAATTTCTAAAGTCATATCTTCAGAACCGACGTCAATGCTCTTCCATATCTGTTTATTATCATCTACATCATGACTTAATATCCATGTTCCTTGTGTCAATTCCACAAAATAATCACTTGATTCAGGATTATACTTTGCGAATACTTCCTGATCGGGCATATTCTCAGGATACAGTGAGATGTTCAAATTTCCTAAGCTGATACCTTCGTCCAATATAGTGAAATTGATGTCTGAAGTATCCGGTAGAGGAGATGGGAATTCTGCATCGAAAGCAGTATTTACGTCGAAAACATAAACTTCTCTTATCTCAGGCATTCCATCCATATCAGAATCTATCTCTGCGATATATCTACCAGGAGTAATTGGGCCGAATGATATCTTTCCTTGATCATCGGGATAGATTAAACAAGGAGCGAAACCAACAACTGAACAATCCTCAGTTGCATTTGCAGAAGAAGAAATATTGTTGTCAAGTATTAATGAAATTGGAGAGTTAACGACCTCTCCTGCAGAATCGACTAATGAACCAGATATTGATCCTGCTGGGACATCAATAATAATCGGCGCTAGAGAACCTTGTAATGGGACATTAAAGGTATTATCTAAGTCCACCATTGTCCCATCTTCGAGTATTAATGAGATGTCGTAAGACCCAGGTATTGCGTTATTAAGCGTAAATGTACCAGGTTGCACCATTGGTCCGCTAAACAAACCAGTACCAGAGAATGTTCCAGTACCATTAATGATGCCATAGGAATCTAGATTATCATCCTCGCTAGTAGTAAACGTACCGGAACCTATCAATGTTGCTTGATTAAGAGTCCTAGTAAACGTAGACACTCCAATAGAAGTATATTTCCCAGATGCATTAAAAATGCCGTCCATCAGATATTCTCCTTCACTTAATTTACAAATACTCTCGCCTATTGGGATGGAACTGTTTTGGCAATCATTTATGGCAATTGTATCATGTATTAATGCGTTTGATATTTGCCCTACGCCAGTAAATAATCCATCTCCAGAAACACTATGATTATTGTAAATACTTTGAATATGAGTGCCTGTAAAATCTGTTACATATAGTATATTATCAGAACGAACACTGCCTGGTCCGCTAAATGAAACCTCGCCAATTCCTTGGAACTGTAAATCTTCACCCTCAACTGAACCATTGGAAGTAGTAACAATATAGTCATCTAATTCAATTTTATCCGAAGATGGAGATAGAATTACTTGAGCGTCCAAAATTGGTTCTCCGTTAAAATCTGAATTACCAACCCAAGACAATACTCCTGATGATGAAGAGGAAGAAACATCGATTGAAACTTCAATTCTTTCCACACCGTTACTATGTCCCTGATCTCCAGACACATTGAAAATAGTTTCAGATAACCATGTAGATCCTGAAACATTTCCTAATATCCCAGTAACATGATTTAAGGACCTTGGCGTTTGAGTATTTTTCTCGACAGTTAACTCAAACATTGTTTGACCAACATCGGAATTCATGATGGATGCGCGTGCTGCATCAAGATCCGTTTCACCAATGAATGCTGAAACACGTATTTTCCCTGAAGGAACTGTGAATGAAAATTCTCCTTCGGAATTTGAATCAGTATATCCTATTGGTATCCAATAAGTCCTAGGATCTTCGTCGATAACATTTCCATTCTCATCAGCTGATTCTTCACCGCTAAATGCATCTCTTTCAATTAATATTCGTGCATTAGGAACTATTCCTTCTCCGTCAAGAGAAACTGTCCCCTCGAGTGTTGCTCCACTGTAATATTTCAAAATTTTAACAAAGTGATTTGAATCAAAAATAGAACTGCATAAAGGATCAGGGTTATAGGAAAGTAATGAATCCATATTTACATCTTTTGCAATAGGTTGTCCATTAGCTCCCGTAACTCCAGTTAGAGTATTGCCATCTTTACCTGTCCATTCAACAGAAAGATTTCCTTCTACGTGGTAAAGAGATGCCCTTCCATTGAATGGGAATAATGAAGCATCATGAAGTTCTATGCTGTCATCACCTATGATACCAGTAGAAGGTGCAGTAAGATTTGATGCAGTATTACTCTGGATAAGGGCTTCACATTTGGAATCGTCATTAGTATTGAGTATACCATCATCATCAAAGTCATTATTGTACCAATTAGAAATAACCATATGATTCATCATTGCACCTGGTAAAGCCCATGCATTCTGCAGATAAGACCCTGGTGCGCCAGTTTTTCTAGTATCTAGTGGACTCAACCAAACAGAAGGTGTTTCTGCATCTCCTTCAAGTCCTAATGTTGAAGAACCATAACCAACATAAGTTCTTGCGACCATAGTGTCAAAGAATTCAGCTTGATGCTGATAATCTATATCAACATATCTAATCACTTGTGAAGAGTCGGACAATGCACCACTCTGTTGTAGTTCCAAATCTGAGAGATACGCATCATTGTACTCTTGAGGAGTTCTTGGGACAATTGGTCCATCTCCTCTCTGTGATTGATAAAAAGTAGCAATATAGTCATCCATATCTAAGCCTGATAGTCCTGTAGGAGCATGGAAAATACCTGTAGTCTGGCTACGATGATAGGAATAGTCTTCATAATAAGCACCTCCTAAAGGATAAAGTCGGTTATCAACAGCGAAATATCTAATTTCGTTATTTCTCTCAACGTTCTCTCCTAATGAATTTTCATAGTCTTGAACAGAATACGTAATCGAAGAAAGAGAGTGATAAATATCAACTAATTCATCAGTATTGAATGCTGTAACTAAGAAATTTCTCAACATAGCCAACTTAGAATTGGTTTTGTGAATTGCAGTTGATGGTGAATCGAAATCATTGATTAAATCGTTAGTATATTTATAATTACCAATGTAATAATGACTTGGGGGCAAAGCTTGATTCCAAGAGGATGATGTAGAAGATACAGAGGAAGATCCTCTGGTCTGATTATACAAAGATAACGCGGCTGATTTATTTTCTCCTAGTGAAGTTCTTAATCCATTTTCGTCAATTACAATCCATTCCTCGGTACTCAAAGGAAGTCCGTCGGAGTTCAATGAATATCCACTAAGTAATTCGACATCATCAGAAGATGCTCGTAATTTGATTGTTCTTTCTAATACGAATGAGGACTTTGTATTATCAAGGATATTTGCGAACTCTTCAACTTGTGAAGTACTCATTGTATTTGAGACAGAATCTAATAGTTCTGAACTAACTTCATCATTATACTTCTTATCTCCCATTGCCAATGTAGCGATGAAAAGCGCAATTGTATCATCTTGCCCTTGGGAAAGAAGCATACCACCACTATGTGGTATTCCAGACTGGAAATTGTCGGCTACAGTCGGATGTTGGCCTTGTGCTAAGGCACTAAATCCATAATCCCACCAAGATAAGAATGCTGGACGGTTACTAAATCCTAAGTCCCTATCTTGCTCTTCCAGCCATGCATAAGCATCATTCCAACCATATGTATTGAAACTAGGTCCAAATGTACCCATGTATTCTAATTCATTAACTGAAGTAGGATTATAGTCGCCGCCACCGAGAATAGAAAATTCACCCAGTAGATTTTCTCTTAGGATATCCGGAGTTATATCATAAATAGCTTTGTCCATATCTGATGCTGATTGAGAATTCCTAGGAATTCCCGAATCGATACCATAAGTTACATGTTGAGTGAATACCAACATGAAAACGACCATTAGGACAGGGACACCGACGCTTTTCTTGGTAGCAGGCCAAAGAGAATTAAATCTTGCACGAGGGGACCCTATGCCAGAATTTCTCCATTCCTTGGCGAAATTTCCAAAGTTCGCGGATTGCCAAAGCATTGCAATTCCGACGCCTCCTAAAACAGCCATCACCGGAGTAGCATTGATGATAAATCTGCCAGCAGACCATGCCATATAAGTAGAAATAATCCCCCAAGATCCCAGTAAAGTAAACGGCATTTTATTTGTTCTAGCGCCCCTCCAAAGGAATACAAATGCACAACCTAATCCAATCAGTGAGACAATTGGCCCATAGGATGCGAATAAAACACCCCTACTTGGAGCCTGTGCTTCACCAATAGTTCCAAAAATCTTATTTTTATCAAAGTAAAAACCACCAGAGAAAAGTATATCCCAACCGGCATACATATTTGCCTCTTGTAGGATAAATAATAATGCTAAGATAAATGATATAAGGGTGGCTCCAACTCCTAGAACAAGTAACCATGGCTTGTCCCTAAAGGAACAGGTTGTCCAACCAAGGATGAATGTAAAGCCGATTATGTAAAATAATGGTTGTAAGCCACTTGGGTCCAGAACTAAATTTAACCCAGGCCAAGCATAGAATGGTAGAGGTATTAGAAACGTTGTAAAAAGCATCTGAAGACTCGCAGATGTAAGTTGTAAGCTGTCTTTAGAACGGAATAGATTGAAGAAAACCTGTAAAGAGAATACAAGGAATAATATTCCAGGTCCGTAAACGAAACCTTTCCAACCTAGGCCCATAACAGCAAAAGAAATTCCTGCTAGAGTTGCATTAGACATTACCTGGGGATTCCTATGCCAAGTCTCCCTGATTCCAGAAAGTAGATACAGAGGATTTGAAGATGTTTGTCTGAACATGCGTTCTTGGTTCATATTGGAAATAGCTTTAATCCAGAAGTAAAATGCAGTTGAAAGGAGTAAGATTGCAAAAGAATCGTGATCTACCATCCCGAACGTAGAGCGACTTATGTGCCCTGGCATCAAAGCAATTAGCCAAGCAGTAATTATCGCAGCTTTTTTACCGTGTACTTTGTTAGCAATTCCTGCAACAGGAAAAACTACCAAAGCGCCATAAATAGCTGGTAAAGAAGCAATGCTCCACCAAACAATTTCTCCAGTATTATCGGACTCTAAAATCCATGATAAAGCCATACCACCTAATGCTAAAGACCATGTGAAAAGTGGAGGCCTAGGATTTATTGCACCCATTGGATATGCTCTGTCAGCATCAAAAATTAGATGGCTGTTGTTGGCTAAGATATAATCCACTATACGCTTCATGTACCAAGGGTCAGAACCACCAGACATGTCCCAAGTTCCGGTACCAGGAGCATTCATTGCAGGGATGACATTCCAAACAACTCTAACTGATAAGGCGACAACAAATGAAAGAGGCAGTAAAATTGAGTAATAATTTGAATCCCACCACATTCTTAGTTTACTTCTACTTCTCATTGGTGCTATATCGCCAAAAAATCCTTTTGAGGACATGGTTATGGCACCTACATTCAGCCAAAAGGTTATGAAGAACCAGGAAAATGCTCCTGTGAAACTTTCTTCTTCAAATATATCCGGATAGAAAGTGTTACCAATCTCTTGAAGATGGGCCATAGTGAAGATGAACCAATTAACAAGAACCATTGAACCAAGAACATGCCATTTCTCAAAATAGCAAAAAGCATAAATTAGAATTACTACATTTGTCGAAACTGCCCACATTACCCCTAAACTTTGAAAACTATCATATTGGAATAGAGGGATGATGTAAATAATAGATATTATACTTGAAAAAATTACAAATGATTTATTTTTAGTAAAAATTGGTATCTCTTCAAACAAAGAACTTATTCCAACTTTATCTACTACTCCTCTCAATAGTCCCATCAAGGTGAAGCCTATAGAAATTGATGCTAACCAAAAAGATATGAAAGCAATTCCGATATCAGTTCTCTGAGAATCTATATCTAGCCCCGGATCAAAGATTAAGCTAGATGCATAAGATATAGCAAGATGGAAGCCGATAACAGTTGAAAGAAGTAGATTAGTTTCTTCAATACGTTTTGCTCCAGATAAGAATATCGTTAATATTCCGACACCTATAAAAGTGAGGATGAATAAATTATTATCAAAATTAGCAAAGAAATCTACTAATAAAGCAAATATCACTATAATAAATGAAACAGTAAAAGATTGGTACGTAGTAGACTTAGTAAGTGGCAGAGATGTGCTAATTCTACCAATAACCGATGCCAATGCAGCGGATAGAGGTAGAATCAAGACGTTCGCATATCCTTCATTTCCTGTATCTCCATTGACGGCAAAACTAATTCCAAAATATAGCACCATTAATGTAGCCAATATTATAGGAACAGAAGTAATATCTTGATAAAAGAAATTACCTTTTGCCGCCTCTTCATTTTTTTCCATATTATATCACCGTGTGTTGCAGCCTCAAGGCTCAACATCGCGGCGAATTGACGGGTTGTTTTAACCGTTCGTGGGAGTAACACCCTTAATGAGGCCGAGAAGGGGTTTTACATTCATCTCTCAAAGGCTCTAAATGCTATGTCTGAACGGTACTGAGAGTCTTTTAATTGAATATTATTTATAATTTGATAGGAAGCTTCTACTGCTTCTTTTAATGTAGGTGCAATTCCAGTAGCAGAGAGTACTCTTCCTCCTGATGAAACATAGTCTCCATCAGCATTAATTGCTGTCCCTGCATAGTGGACAAAGGCCCTTATTTCTCCTTCCTCAATAGAAACGTTATTGCCCGATATTATGTCTCCAATAATTGGCCTAGAAGGATAATTATTCGATGCCAGAACGACTGTTGCAGAACTGTAACTATGAAAATTGACATCAACTTTAGAAAGATTACCTGTTGCTGCAGAGAAAAATAGTTCACCGATATCTGAAGAAATTAGAGGTATTGTTACTTGAGTTTCAGGATCTCCAAATCTTACATTAAATTCCACCACCCTTGGTGCGCCATCAGTATCTATCATTATTCCAACATATAAGCATCCTCTGTAGGGAAATTCTTGATTTTTTAGATATGAGTGCATAGGTTGTACAATTTCTTCTTCCACTCTTCTTAATATTGAAGAAGTAACGACTGGTGCAGGTGCATAAGCCCCCATCCCTCCAGTATTTGGCCCTTCATCATTGTCTTTTAGGCGCTTATGATCTTGACTAGGTGGCAAGCATACATAATCTGATTCATCCATTATGACCAGAATTGAAGCCTCTTCTCCTTCCATGAATTCCTCTACTAGGACACTTCCATCAATTTCTATAGCATTATTTATTGACGATGTGGCCATTTCCTTTGAAGAGGTAACTGTAACTCCCTTTCCACCGGCCAAGACATCTCTTTTGATTACCCATGGAGGCTTGTATTTATCTAATATAGCATGGTTTTCCGATACTTCGAACAATTCTACATAATTGGCAGTAGGGATGTCTAATTTTTCCATTAATTCTTTTGCATATTTCTTTGAGCCCTCTAAATTTGCCCACTTTGAGATAGGGCCAAAACAGGGAATTTCGGAACTGTTAAGGCAATCTGCTATTCCTCCAACAAGTGGTGCTTCTGGGCCAACAATTACAAGATCTATGCCTAATCCAGATGCCAGAGATAGAATTTCTTCTGAATTTGATATATCTATGTCATGATTTTGGGCAATTATTGAGGTTCCAACATTACCTGGTGCAACATGTATATTTTTGACAGATTTAGAATCACTGAGGCCGATTGCTAAAGCATGTTCTCTTCCTCCGCTACCTATTATTAGTATGTCCATTAATGACCCCATATGCTCGGAAGATAATGGACAATAAGAACATATATGCAATTATCAATAGGGCACATCTTTTAGTCCCATTCTATAACCCAAAATATTTGTCAAACGGTGGATTAAAGGTGTGATAATTAATAGTATTATAATTGGCATTACTAAAACATCTTGAGTTAATATTTGATTAGGGAATAGTATGAAACCAAATAAGAAAATTGATATCGCAAAAGGAAGTGTATCTAGAATTGGTGCCTTTGAACTAATATCTCCTTCTCTCTTTAAGCCTCTCCTTCTCTTTATGAATGAGCCTAATGAGTCACCTATTAAACATGCTATTCCCAATGAAAAACCAAGAATACATGCTGCTAATGAATCATTCATTATCCAAAACCAATCAGATTCGTTAGCCATTTCCAGTGGATCAATAAAAGGCTTTGAATTTTCAAATGATTTTCCTTCCCATAGTGTATGGGAAATGAGCATCAATAAAGAACTAATGAATGCGCCCCCTAAAAGTCCATTCCATGACTTGCCATCCCCCAATATCCTATTTCCATCATACCAGTTACGTCCTTGGTCAATAGTTATTTTTGGAAGTCCGGTTGCGTCAGGAATCCATTTTCCAAATAACATTGCACCAGTATTGGCAAGATATGCAGGGCCGTATAATATCAAAACTGTAAAGACATTTAGCAAAAACTCGACTGGTTCCATAGCACTCCCAATATGAATAAGTCAAAGAGTCTATCGTTAAAAATAAGTAAACAACCGAACTATTCATGGAGTATGCATATGAGCGAAGTATAATGAAGAAGCATATAGTGATCTTAATTTTGTCAATGTTTATTGCAAGCCTCACGATTGTTGGAAATACCATAGCAGAAGATATAGATGACTTGCTAATAGAATCAGACATCACTTGGACAGAGGATCAGGATATAGACGGAGTTGTGAGAGTATTAAGTGGAGGTAAGCTGACTATTATTGATTCGGAAGTAACTTTCTCTTCAGAATCATCATTGGTGATAGATGAAGGAGGATTTGTAATTCTCGAAGGAGCTACACTGAAATCAGAAAATATACCTTCAGAATTAGTAAACTATAGATTATGTGATGATTATAATAGGTCCACTATTACGATAGACATCACTCCATATGAGAATGATGTTGAAATTCTTATAAATTCATCAAGTGATACTAATTTCAATGGAGCAACAGCTTACATAGGAGATAATGAATTCATGATGAATAATTCACAATTCTCTTACTCCCCTCAATCTACCGATGAAGAATTAGTAGTAGGCCTCTGTGGATATCACTCAACCCCCATAGGATTGAGTAGTGTCACGATAATACATAATGATATTAGTAATCAATATTTAGCTAGTGAATTAGAATATAGTAATATGATGATTTCAGGAGTACGAGATTATAGTCTTGATATATCAGGTAACTTTAGCCTTTACAATTCATCCATAATTGGTGCTAAGATATCTGCCACAGGGGATATTAACACATTTTCTAGTGATTTTATACGTTCGGGGCCAATTTTACTAAATGATGATAACGCATCAATATCACTTACAGAGGGAAGTATGTTCAAAGGCAGTTTAGATGATCATGACATTAGAGCAATGCCAGAAAGCAACATATATTGGGGCGAAGACACAACAGGTTCTGGAGATTTAACAGATAAGTGGGAGAGGAGGATCAAAGGGCAATATCTTCAATTTGATGCAGTCTGGGTAGAGTATCAAATTAAAGGATTGTATGGAGTTGATAAATATACTAATTTTAGCGATAATGATGGAAAATCATACATAGATGGAGGTAGAGAAAGAATTATCGAAATAGGGTGGTCTGATGACAACATCTGGGCCACAAATAATATTTGGAAAGAAGATGCAATAATTAATGTCATCAAGTATAGAACAGCTTGGAATCCGGAGAATTCAGAAATAGGTAATTACGGAACAACAGGAATAAAATTGACCAATGAAAAAATAACCATTATAGATCAAAATACTCCAGACATAAAATGGTTAAGTTTGGAACCTGAAGACATGGTAGAGGAGGCATCAGGAAAAATTGTGATGATAGGGGAAGTGATGAATGAGGGGACAGCAGCAGCCCATATTGCAATATCTTGCTATCTCAATAGCACAGGAGAAAATGCCGAAACAGATAGTTATCCTAATGTCCTAGTTCCGGCAGGAGAGGTTGGAAAAATAATATTTGACTGGAGAAACAGTAAATCAGGGAGTGAAGAGTTGAAATGTGTTATCTTAACTCCTACGCAAATAATAGAAGAGGATTCATTTGGAGGAGGGAATATAACTAGTGAGGCCGTGAACTGGCAAGTAAACGACGAAGTAGAAGGGTTATCTTATGTGATACCAACAATTGTTGGTATTTTATTGGGTATAATGATCATAGGATACACACTTGTCAATAGAGCTAATTTAACGCAAGATTTGGATGACGAAGAAGATTAAATCAATCCTTGAGCAGTCATAGCTTCTGCTACTTTGAGGAAACCAGCAATATTAGCTCCTGCAACATAATTTCCTGGCATACCATATTTGGCCGCAGTTTCAAATGCGTTTTGGTGTATATTAACCATTATTGAATGTAGTTTCTCATCCACTTCTTCACGAGACCAAGACAATCTAAGACTATTCTGAGACATTTCTAATCCGGAAGTGGCTACGCCGCCTGCATTTGATGCTTTTCCAGGGGCAAATAGTATGCCATTTTTATGGAATACTTCTACAGCTTCAGGAGTACAGGGCATATTAGCACCTTCCGCTACTGCAATGACATTATTAGAAACTAACATTTCTGCTTCCTTGGCATTAATTTCATTCTGAGTAGCACATGGTAAAGCGACATCAACATCTACGCCCCAAAGGCCATTAGAAGCAGGTTCAGGTTCTGATTTTGTAAAAACTACTCCTTCAAAGTTTTCTGCATATTCACTAATTCTTCCACGTCTATTATTTTTAAGATCCATTATCCAATTTAACTTCTCCCTATCAATTCCAGAAGGATCATGAATCCATCCTGAAGAGTCGGACATAGTAACTACTTTACCTCCTAAATCAAGAACCTTTTCGGCTGCAAATTGGGCTACATTCCCACTACCGCTAATGCTACACTCTGCACCTTCAAATGATTTATTTTGTGTTGCTAACATTTCTTTCGCGAAATAAACCAAACCATAGCCAGTAGCTTCTGGACGGATAAGTGACCCGCCATATGAAGGACCTTTGCCAGTCAATATTCCTGTGAATTCATTGGCTAATTTTTTATACATTCCAAACAAATATCCAATTTCCCTTCCTCCGACACCTATGTCTCCTGCTGGAACGTCTAGATTATTTCCTATATGTCTCCATAACTCCATCATAAAAGATTGACAGAATCGCATTACTTCGGCATCTGTTTTTCCTTTTGGGTTAAAATCTGAGCCGCCTTTTCCTCCGCCCATTGGCAACCCGGTCAAACTATTCTTGAACACCTGCTCAAATGCAAGGAACTTAAGTATTGATTGATTAACAGAAGAATGGAATCGTAGGCCTCCTTTGTAAGGCCCTATTGCGCTATTCATTTGTATCCTGAAACCCCTATTTACGTGTAGATTTCCTGCATCATCATACCATGGCACTCTGAATTGGATTATTCTCTCTGCCTCGACCATTGCTTTAACAACTGGCAAATATTCTGGATGTTGTTTGATAACTGGAGATAAGCTATCCAGTACTTCCTCTACAGCCTGATGAAATTCAGGCTGATTAGGGTCTCTTATCATTACATCTTCATATACCAATTTCATTGTATCGTCCATGGGATTCACCAAGGTTTTAACGATTACTTTTCCTGTAACCGAATGGCCCTCCGACTAAACTACTGCTTTTGAATAATGTCCCTTAATTATGGGCAAAGATAGTTAAATCTA
>Ga0208277_1000260_pt1 | contig 31896 bp, 31 predicted proteins | sample ETNtaG_5_FD_185782 | JGI IMG/M metagenome (GOLD analysis project Ga0208277, IMG submission 185782) | Marine microbial and viral communities from oxygen minimum zone, Eastern Pacific Ocean - ETNP201406SV205 (SPAdes) (version 2) | ecosystem: Environmental > Aquatic > Marine > Oceanic ...
CCCATACATCGCTGAAGAACGAGCCCAACAACTATCTGTTGAACTCGTTTCGCTTAAAGAACTCATGAAAGTATCCGATTTCGTAACAATTCATGTCGCCAAAACACCCGAAACCATAAATCTCATCAATGCAGAAACCCTTTCCAGCGCCAAACCAACATTGAGAATAGTCAACGTCGCACGTGGAGGGATCATTAACGAATCTGACCTCGCCGACGCAGTATCAACAGGTCAAATAGCAGGCGCAGCACTTGACGTCTTTGAACAAGAACCAACGTTAGAATCACCGCTATTTGACCAACAAAGTGTCGTCGTTACCCCGCACCTAGGCGCCAGCACTAAAGAAGCGCAGGAGAAAGCAGGGAACACTATTGCAGAGCAAGTCGATCTTGCGTTACGCGGAAAGTTTGTTCCATTCGCGGTTAATGTTTCCGCTTCTGAGGCCACTGAAATCGTTCGCCCCTTTCTTCCTCTTGCTGAAAAGCTTGGAGCCCTATTCTTGGGGCTTTGCGAGCAACTGCCAGAAAATGTGAACATTGATTTCGCTGGAGAAATAGGAGGTTATGACAACAAGATCACAGAACTTTCAACACTCAAAGGCTTATTTAGCGATAGCGATGTGACAGTATCCTTTGTCAACGCATTTTCTGTGGCTGAAAACGAAGGAATTAATATAACCGTTACAAGTACAACAGATTCTCTTGACTATCTGAACACAATCACGATCAGTGGTGGAGGGCACTCAATAGCTGGAACAGTCGTCGGACTGAAGGGCGAGCATAGGATAATAATGGTTGACGACCATACAGTAGATATCCCGCCTAGTGAACATATGGTTGTACTCCGAAACGATGATCAGCCAGGAGTTATCGGCAAAGTCGGCACTATTCTTGGGGAGAATCAGATCAATATCACTGACATGAATGTGGGCAGAAGCGTAGACGGGTATGGTGCTTTGATGGTGATCTCAACTCAAAACTCTGTAAACGAAACGGTAGTGCAACACCTCATAAACACTGAAGGTGTCACCCAGTGCTCAATAATTAACCTGCCAAATTAAAAACAAACTGTCAACGCTGTGATGGTCGATACCCATCAGATTCCGCAGCATCTGTAGTTGTGTAGCATCTATCCGGGATTGTTCTCTCATAGAGCGTTCCATCAGGAACATGGTAAAGCCCGCTACTGTCTTTGGCTTTAATCGGATGTGATGATGGGCAGTTGCCACTCCCATCACATGCAATCCACTCTCTGGGTTCAACTGCAGAACCATCGTTCGGTTCAATTACCTGAGAAGATGCCTCCTCAACAGAGGAGGCGATGGGAGGCCAAGGAAGGTCTTCCTCATCCTCACCTTCGGTTTCTTCTGATGAACGGCTTCGAAACCAAGAAGCTAAGGCGCCAACAATGGCAGCTATGACTGCAAGCTTTAAAATCTTCCGAATAATTCTCATATAAATATCTTAGAAGGAATTCGTGAAATCTAACAATAAAAAGCAGATATAGTGAAAGTCCCAACCCTTGCTCTCGTAAGAGAGACAGATATGAATGCGCCTCGATGAGGCGCATTCATTAGTTTTAAAGCTTAGTTGGGTATCGGAATTATCGAGATCACTGGTAATTGACCTGGATCACTACTATCACCCACGTCATTGGACTGAAGGCGGCTTACGCTCATAGTCCAAAGCGAATCATTAATAAAAAGGCTTCTTTGTATTTGTAAATCCCATCGTGGATCTGAAGGCCAACATTGCTCTAATCGGTCGGTCGGTTCAGCTCCAATAATTTCTATGAGATCACCAGCAATCGAGCCAAGGTAATCATCTAATTCATCTACCGGAATAACGTCACAATAATCAGATCCGTATCCACCCGTATCAGAAGACTCACAAAGTTGGATATGAACACCATAATCACCACTCCACTGTTCTTCAGTTAAGAATTCCAAATCGGTCCCAATAAGAATTTCTGTATCAAGAACTTCGCAATCCGTTACCTTCTTCCCTTCACCGACCTCATGCGATACAAAGCCAACCTCTTGCAGTTCCCCATCATTCGCTACATCCAAAAGGGCTGCACCAATTTGTTCAGAGTTAGACCAATTCTGAACAGGTAAAACTGCCAAACGATCCTTTATCTGGAAAGCCCTGTGGTCATATTCAGCAACTGAATTTGCATTGCTAAGGACCCAGGTTGAAGTCTCAACAGGGTTTGAAGGATCAGAAACGTCAAAGGAACTAACTTTCAATCCCAAGACTCTTCCCTGATCATCAGCATTTTGTCCTATCCCAAGCACGATATTGTCATCAACCGGATGGAGATAAGTAGAGAAACCAGGAATCTTCAATTCACCAACTACTTCCGGATTTACAGGGTCACTTAAATCAATTACGTAGAAAGGGTCAATTTGGCGGAACGTAACAGCAAAACCTACATCATCTAATAGCCGAACGGAATAAAGTGACTCACCTTTCCCTAATCCACCGACTTGACCAACTTGAACCAAGGATCTTCCTTGTTCTTCCATTACGATCAGCTGTGATTCGCTCCGATTCTGCTCACTCCAAGGAGAACCGGTCGTTGTAACAACTCTAAGATAGCCATCATGTTCGTCCATAGAAAACTGGTTCAGAAGTGTCCCATCCACACTTCCAGATGCAACATATTCGGCTGGGCTATCAAGGCTTATTGAGAACCCATGGACATCTGTTGTATAGGATTCGGTCCATATTTCAAAATCATCTTCTGACACGTCAGCATCGACCCATTTTGTTGTCGCTATGAAAAAACGGTCTAAGGAAGAGTAAACAGTTTGGCCACTTGCAAGAACTGCGACACCGTCTCCAGAAGTTAGCCCACTATTAATATCAAAACTTAATACTGAAAGGACATCGAATCCAGAAAACGCGTTTGGCTTGTGAAGCTTATCGCAGGGGATAAGTTGACCTTTCTCATTTGAATCATTGGTAGATAAGTAAAAGGACGGAACCCAGTCTTCAATAGTTGTTTCTTCAATTAGTTCTTTATTGAACCTTGTAGCTCTTTCTTCGGAACCCGGGTTACTCGGATAAACCCATTCAAGTTGATTCGGGGCACTATTCACAGCCATACGAATCGTCGAGCCAACTAACCTAGCGCTTAAGTAGCTCCCCGATATCGTCATTTCGCTTACTAGTTGCAGATTGAAGGGGTCAGATAAGTCAATTTCGATAATGCGAGTTTGTGGCTGATAAAAGCCCCCTCTTAAATCCATTTCCTCTTCTTCGACCCCGTCATCAAAGGGGAAAATAGGATATCCGCCCCCATTTGCGAACAGAAAAGCCTTATCATCATGGATGAACAATTCATAACCATAAAAATCATCACCAACAGTAACCTGACTTGTTAAAGAACCGTTTCCACCGTTCACAGCAAAATGAGAAAGCACTCCACGATTTATAACAAGGATTCGTTCTCCATCCGTCTTAATTATGTCAGGCTCATCAACGCCCAACTCCTGCACATTTGTTCCAGTAAAATTGATCTCTCCAGAAGAACCAGAACTTGCACTGCCTGAGTCAAAAGCCGCTGACTCCTCAGCAGCCATTGTGACCACAGGCGCAGAATCCATCACAGCTACCTCGGTACGCGCCATTCCTTCTTCAAGTCCAAGCCAAATAGGAAATCCGGTATTATCCAAACCGTATGGGCCAACCCGCTCAGTAGCCTCTTCCTTAATGTGATCGAGAATGCTTTCGCAGTCATCAAAGGGGATAAGCCGATTCACCAACTGGATGTCAGTTGGGTCTAGTTCAACCTCGGACACTTCAGAAGCGTCTGAACAAGCCAACGTTAAAAGACCAAGCGACAGAAACGCAATAAATAATCTTTTCATTTTCTTCTCCCATGTATGATGCTATGCCACTTTTGACGTTATGGCCGAAGCTTTTGTTCCTCAATCAATGATTTTTTTGAAGTACTACTATCGTTGAAGCCAACTGTTTCGTTGATTCTCAAAGGTTTCAATAGCGCTTGTGTGTTCCAAGGTAATCCCAATATCATCAAGCCCTTTCAGGAATCTATCCTGTATCGAACTCTCTAGTGGGAACTCCACAGTTAGACCCATTTGAGCAATTTCAACAGTACGTTTAGCGATATCAATAACGAAATACAAGTTCGGGTCGCTTTGAACTTGTCGCATAAGTTCTTCTACAATAGCCGTCTCTATCTCTACTGGTACTAGACCATTCTTCGTGGAGTTATTTTTAAAAATAGGTCCAAATCGAGGTGAAATAACGGCATCAAAACCGGCTTGTTGTATCGCCCAAACAGCGTGTTCACGCGAAGAACCCGTCCCAAAGTTTGGACCTGCAAGAAGAATACTTGCTCCTGAATAGACATCATTATTCAAAACAAAGTCTTTATCATCACGCCATTCAGAGAAAAGACCTTTTTCAAACCCCGTTCGCTCAACACGCTTGAGCCAGTCACTCGGAATAATTTGATCGGTATCAACATCGGACCTATCAAGGGGGACAGCGGTTCCTTCAATAATTGATACAGGTTTCATAACAGGTCCTCTGGAGTCGCAAAATGTCCAGCAATCGCAGTTGCCGCTGCGACTCGCGGGGAAACCAAATGTGTGCGCCCACCGCGGCCTTGCCGTCCTTCAAAATTCCTATTACTTGTACTGGCGCAACGTTCACCGACGGTTAATTTATCTGGATTCATTGCAAGACACATTGAACACCCAGGTTCACGCCAATCAAAACCACTCTCAATAAAAATCTTATCAAGCCCCTCTGCCTCCGCTTGTTCCTTTACGGCTCTTGAACCTGGAACAACAAGAGTCCTCACCCCAGAGGCAACGATTCTTCCTTCAGCAACTGTTGCAGCGGAACGAAGATCTTCAATCCTGCTATTCGTGCAACTGCCAATGAAGACAGTGTCAACTGAAATGCTTCTCATTTCCGATCCGGCTTGAAGCCCCATGTAATCTAATGCACGTTCTGCCGCTTCACGTTCCGCTGGGTCAGCATAGTCCTGAGGGTCAGGAATACAGCCGGAAACAGGTATAACCTGTCCCGGATTTGTTCCCCACGTCACCTGAGGCGAAATCGCTGAACCATCAAGAACAACTTCTCGGTCAAAAACAGCATCTTGGTCAGTAAACAAAGTATTCCAATAAGCAACAGCTTCGTCCCAGTTCTCTCCCTCAGGGCAGTTCTCAAGACCTTTTAGATAATTATAGGTAACTTCGTCGGGTGCGATAAGACCAGCCTTCGCACCAAACTCTATTGACATATTACAAAGAGTCATTCGGCCTTCCATTGAAAGATTCTCAACAACTGACCCACGGAACTCTGCAATGGCACCTATCCCGCCTCCAGTTCCTACTTCATTCAATATTGCAAGCACAACGTCCTTAGCTGTCGAACCTTCAGGTAACTCTCCATTGACGGTGATTGACATAGTCTCTTGTACCGGTTGCGGAAGAGTTTGTGTTGCAAGTACATGTTCTACTTCGCTTGTCCCTATTCCGAAAGCAAGCGCCCCGAAAGCCCCGTGCGTAGATGTATGGCTATCGCCGCAAACAACAGTCATACCGGGCTGAGTCAACCCTAATTCAGGTCCGATAACATGCACGATTCCCTGATGTGGGTCCCCCATAGGGTAGTTGGTGATCCCGAATTCAGCTGTGTTATCGCGAAGAGTTTCAATTTGTTTCAAACTAATTTCATCTGCGATCGGTTGATCAATATTCTCTGTAGGTACATTATGGTCCTCCGTGGCTACTGTCAGGTCAGGCCGACGTACACTCCGACCATTCATACGCAATCCGTCAAATGCTTGCGGTGACGTAACCTCATGGATTAGATGAAGATCAATATAGAGCAAATCTGGCAATCCACTACCTGAACGGACAACATGGTCACTCCAAATTTTCTGACTTAAAGTTTTCCCCACAACACTCCTTAACTGCATTCAGTCTAGCGAGTAAGTGAGGGATTAGTTATCAGAAAGCTCCTCAGAACCATCAAGATTCTCGCAATTCACAACCTCTAGGTCATCAAGATTACTGGCCGCTAAATCTGCTGCACGCGACCATAATTGGACAGAAGGAGCGACAGGGTCTTGAAAAGCAATCCAAGTCCCTGCAGCATTTTTGCCACTAAATAACGCACTTGGAGGAACATCAATCTGCTTGACAGGGGTGTTATCACCAGCGCACAAGTACACATTTATGGTGCTTGATTCACCATCTGACGTGACAATCGTCTGCGGGGTTATCGTGTCTGACTCAAATCGGTCAAATAAATAAAGGGCTAAGATGCCGACAGAAACAAGAAGAATGAGTGATGCTAATGTCCCCACAATCAACCTTGGCCAATCGGTTCCTAAATAATAATCATTTGGATGGTAGTAACTTGTTGGTTGACGTTTCCGTGATCGCTGATTTGTAGGCGACATACTATGAGTGACTGCTGGAGGAGAATAGTTGGAAGTCTTGACCTGATTAGAGGGCTTAGAAGGGTAAAGCCCTTGTTTGCCAAAAACCTTCTTCTCTTTCAAATTCCCAGCATCATCTGAAAATTTTGCAGGAGAATCCGGATAAAGTTTCTCTGCGTTCTCACGCGCACTCCCTGAATCGCGATCAAGGCCCTGATTTATCTGATCTTCTGATGTCATGTATTTAGTTTCGCCTAAAAGGTAAAGAAATTTATGTATGGGTACTAATCAATAGCAACAACTTTGACCTCAAGAAGGCCTCCAGGAGCTTCATACTTCACGACTTGACCTATTTCACTTCCTAAAAGAGCTTCACCTAAAGGCGAAGTGGGTGAAGCAACTTCAGCATCCTCAATCCGCTCTTCAATGGAACCAACTAAATATCGCTCGACCTCATCGTCTCCAACATATTGAATAGAGACAACCGAACCTTCCCGAACTGCATCTCCACCGGCGGCATCATTGACAATCTCAGCGTTTTCGAGAATAGAGGAAATATGGGCGATGCGACCCTCCATTTTGCCTTGTTCTTCTTTAGCCGCATGATAATCGCCGTTTTCGGATAAATCACCGAGCTCTCGAGCTGTTTCAATCTTTCTTGCGATATCAATACGCCCAGTAGTCGTCAGAAGTGAATATTCTTCGTTTAGCCGATCAAACGCAGCTTGTGAAAGTTTATGTACTTGCCCCATAACAAAATGTTACCTGTGTTTTGGCGTTTGCGATTCAGAAATTAACTGCGAGACTGGAAGACGGAAATAAAACACATATCATCAATAACACGGATATTTAAACGTATACACCATTCGATCAATAAAACGCTAGGAAAAGTGGAATAGAGGAGCCCTTTTGAGTCACAAAATAGGAATCATCGGTGGAGATGGCATAGGGCCAGAAGTTATCAGTGAAGGATTAAAAGTCATAGAAGCTGCTGGCATCAGCCTTGACTTGCACAATTATGACCTCGGAGGTTCCCGGTATGTCAAAGACGGGACTATATTACCCGATTCAATCCTTCAAGAATGGAGAAATCTTGATGCCCTGTATCTAGGTGCTGTAGGCACTCCTGATGTCCCACCAGGGGTAATTGAGCGAGGACTTCTGCTCAAAATGCGATTTGAACTGGATCTATATATAAATCTTCGACCTTTTGTAAAAGAAGCTACGCAAGACTCAGGCGCTCATAACTTCACAGTCATTCGTGAAAACACAGAAGGAACTTACGCTGGGGAAGGTGGTTTCCTGAGAAAAGACACCAGTCATGAAGTAGCTACGCAAGGCTCGGTGAATACTCGACTGGGTGTTGAAAGATGCATACGCTATGCGTTTGAACTTGCCGCTAAACGTGAACGGAAACATCTAACCCTTGTTCATAAAACAAATGTATTAACTTTTTCTGGAGACCTCTGGGAAAGAACATTTAATGAAGTTTCAAAAGAATTTCCACAAATCGGAACAGACTATAATCATGTTGACGCAGCCTGCATCTATATGGTCCAAGACCCTCAGCGGTATGACGTTATCGTTACGGACAATCTTTTTGGAGATATTCTAACTGATTTAGGGGGAGCAGTTTCGGGAGGGATAGGACTCGCTTGTTCAGCTAATCTAAACCCAGAAAAGGCAGCTCCTTCAATGTTTGAACCCGTACACGGGTCAGCGCCCGATATCGTAGGAACCGGGCAGGCTAACCCGACTGCCGCAATATTAAGTGGGGCGCTTATGCTTGATTTTTTAGGAGAACCAGAAGCAGCAAGAAGAATAGAAAATGCCTGTGCAAATCCGTCAACACAAAAAGGGACAACAACTGAGATTGGCGATGCAATCGCTAAACTCGTAACGATTTAAAGAAGGTAAAAATGCCTATTGAACCAACGAAAAGCATATGGATGAACGGGGAACTCATCCCATGGGACGAAGCCCAGATCCATGTATTGACCCACACACTTCACTACGGAACAGGAATTTTCGAAGGCATCCGAGCATATGAAACAGCAAACGGGCCAGCAATCTTTCGTTTGAAAGAGCACATGGACAGGTTGATTAACTCAGCCAAGATCCTTGCAATACCAATGCCATACACATCAGAAGAGCTTCAAGTTGCCGCAAAGGCCGTTGTGAAAGATTCTGGTCTCAGTAGCTGTTACATACGACCTATCGCATACTACGGGTATGGAGAAATGGGGTTGGCGACCAGCAACTGCACTGTAGACGTTGCGATAGCCTGCTGGCCCTGGGGAGCATATCTAGGTGATGACGCGGCGACAAAAGGTGTGCGAATGAAAATATCGTCATGGGTCCGTCACGACCACAATATTATGCCGCCCGCTTCAAAAACTACCGGCAATTACGCAAACTCAACGCTTGCGAAGATGGAAGCTCTTAATGCGGGCTACGACGAAGCAGTAATGTTAAACAAAGAAGGACTCGTAGCCGAATGTTCCGGAGAGAACCTCTTCGTATGTCGCAATGGAAAAATAATGACTCCTCCATTAGTTTCGGGAGCTCTTGAGGGGATAACCCAGCATACGGTTATGTCTTTTGTTCGCGATTTGGGTCATGAAGTCACCTTTGAGGCTCTCGCAAGATCAGACCTATACACTGCTGATGAAATTTTCGTTGTCGGAACAGCAGCAGAAGTTAGCGCTGTCAATAGTGTGGATGACCGGCCAGTTCCGTGCCCTGGACCAATAACTGCCCAGGTAGCTGAACTTTATGCTGATACTGTTCGTGGGAAGAACCCAAACTACGCCCACTGGTGTGAGGAAGTTTAATGCCGCTCTCACCCCCTAAGTCAGTAGAAATATACGACACCACGCTCAGGGATGGAAGTCAACTCGAAGGAATATCTCTAACCGTTGAGGACAAGCTTCGGATAGCTGAACAATTAGACCAACTCGGCGTTCATTTTATTGAAGGAGGATGGCCGGGCGCCAATCCCAAAGATGATGAGTTTTTTTTGCGTGCCAAAAGTGAACTTGAGCTTAAGCGATCTGAGTTCGTTGCATTTGGTTCCACACGGCGTGCTAAGGGAAAAGTTGACCAAGATCAAACACTCGCCAACCTAATTGGTGCAGACACGAACATCGTTTGTATCGTCGGGAAGTGCTGGGATTATCACGTTACTGAAGCTTTACAAACCTCATTAGAAGAAGGAATCGCAATGGTTAGCGATTCAGTCAAATATCTCGTAAGCCACGGGAAGAGAGTATTCTTCGATGCTGAACATTTTTTTGATGGGTATAAAAATAACCCAGAATTTTCTCTGCGCGTGCTGGAAGCAGCTTCAATCGCTGGCGCCGAACGCTTAATCCTATGCGATACCAATGGGGGATCTCTACCTCAAGACGTCTCCGATGCCGTATCCAGTGTTACAGGTCATCTAGATACTGGGATAGGGGTTCATCTGCATAATGACACTGGTTGTGGGGTAGCTAACGCACTCGCTGGAGTCATGGCAGGAGCTATACAAGTCCAAGGAACTATAAATGGATACGGCGAGCGAACCGGAAACTGTGACCTCGTCTCAATCATCGCTAACCTTTCGCTGAAAATGGGGATAGAAACAATCCCGCCCCAAAATCTCAACCTACTAACACCCGTCAGTCACCACATTGCTGAACTAGTGAACATTAGTCTGAACCCTCAGCAGCCTTATACAGGATCATCAGCCTTTGCCCATAAAGCTGGATTGCATGTAAGTGCAATCTCGAAACGACCAGATGCATATGAACACGTTTCACCTGAAAGCATCGGAAACGGAACGAGATTCCTAGTCTCAGAAATGGCCGGAAGGTCAACACTCGAGCTCAAAGCCAAAGAAATTGGTATTGACATTGACGGGAAAATATTAGGCGATGTAGTTGAGGTGCTTAAAAAATTAGAATACGAGGGATACCATTTTGAAGTTGCAGACGCTTCATTAGAGTTATTGATGCGGGGTGCAAGCGGATGGTCCCAAGATTTCTTTAATCTAAAGAAATTTTCAGTGGACATGAATCATGTGGGTTCTGGAAGCCGTGCATGGAATGAAATCTCTGTGGACGTCGACACGAGAGCTGTCGTAGATCTTGATGTGAATGGAAAGCAGCTTGTCGGAGTCGGAGACGGAAACGGTCCAGTAAACGCAATAGATACTGCTTTACGCTCAGTGCTCATTGATATTTACCCAGAATTAGAACAAATTTCTCTTGTCGACTACAAAGTACGAGTCCTCGATACTGAAAAGGGCACAGGAGCGGTAACTCGAGTGTTATTAGATAGTAGTAATGGTGAAGAAATATGGACCACTATCGGGGTCTCCGAAAACATAATAGAAGCGAGCTGGCAAGCGCTTGTAGATTCGATCGTCTATGGTCTCCTGCGCGCCCGCGTTGAAGAAAAGTGAACTAAAGTTAGGACATGGCTGCTCCACGGTACGTTCCATCACCCGTTCAACAGAGGAAATACTATCAATCCACTCGGAAGACGAAGCACTCTTCCGGAGTTCCAAGACCTGCCGAAGTTTTACAACATAACGCAAATCAGGAAGGTACGGGGCATCCTGGTCCAGACCAAGGGTATGCATTGCGTTTAGTTAAGCAGTTCAAAGATAAAGTCTTTCTTGCATCTGGAGAACATTGGGAGGACGCCGCAGAAGTAGCAGTGCTGACTGCGTTAAAGCGAGCCTCTCTTTTTGGGAGAGCGCCATGCACATATGACATTGAAGTCGGTCTTTGTATCTGGGGGTACCTAGATACAAATCCAGAAGATGGACTTGTAGATCTTAGAAAAGACAACTTTGGTCATATCGGGTCAGCGCATAATTACCTCATGCGACGTAACGTATCTGACGCAATTTCTGCGACAGGACTCAAAAGATCTCCGGAACTGATACGAATGGACTATGAACAAAATTGGCGGGTAATGATTGACCCGTCAAAACTTGATGAAAGTTAGTCCATCTTGTCACCTGCCCCAACGCGTGTTCGTTTCGCCCCTGCACCCTCAGGTTATCTCCACGTAGGGTCAGCTAGATCTGCTTTATTCAACTGGCTATTTGCTAAAAGAATGAATGGAACCTTTGTTCTGCGAATTGAAGATACAAATGCTGAATTAGCAAAGCCGGAATTCTACGACGCCATAACAGATCCATTGCAATGGCTTGGTCTCCAATGGGATGAAGGTCCTCTCTATCAATCTCAAAGATCAGAGAAATACCTAGAAGCAATTGAAGAGCTACTAAAGAAAGGCTTCGCCTATTGTTGCGACTGCAGTCGAGAAAGCATCGAAGCGAGAAATAAAACTACTGGGTTTAAGGGGGGATATGACAGGTATTGTCGCGATAGGGGACTTCAAGACGGCCCGGACGTGACTATCAGATTTAAAACACCAAAGAACCTATTCGTTAAGATACATGACTCCATACGAGGTGATGTCACTTTTGATACTAACGAGCTAGAGGACTTTATCATTCGTCGTAGCAATGGAACTCCTGTATTCCTCGTAGCAAACGCTGTTGATGATGCTGATATGGGAATCACGCACGTTATTCGAGGGGAAGACCTCCTTAACACGACTCCCAAAGTAATGCTCTTATGGGAAGCCCTAGACTATGGCCAACCACCCGAATATGCACATCTGCCTCTTCTTGTCGGTGAAGACAAGAAAAAGCTTTCAAAGCGAAAACATTCAGTTGCTTTAGGTGAATTTAAAACAATGGGAATACTTCCTGAGTCAATGGTTAATTATTTAGCCTTGCTTGGGTGGGGACCAAATGATGACAAAGAGATTCGGCCCATTGAAGAGATAGCGGCTTTATTCTCACTTAAAGATATTAATAAGGCGCCTGCATATTTTGATATGAAAAAACTTCTTCATATCAATGCAGAATACATTCGAGCGCTTTCTCCGGAAGCATTCACAAAGGTAGTCGATGAATATTTTCAATTAACTGATTGGAAGCCCACAAATCTCGACCTTCATGTGCTTAGCGACTTATCTTTGCCGATACAAGAAAGAATTGAGAAACTCGCTGACATCGTGAACCTTGTAGATTGGCTGTTCAATGAGGAACCAGCCAATGAGACAAATCCAAAAGAGTTGAAAAAAATTTCGAAATCAATGACTGCAGATAAAGTAACTGATGTCCTTGACCTCGCAATAGTCCAGTTGGGGGAATGCGATTGGAACGAGGAAGTAATCGGAGAAACAATTAACGGAATCGGGCAGGTGTTGGAGGCTAAATCACAAGTGCCAATCCGTATCGCTGTAACTGGTAGAAGAACTGGGTTGCCATTGTTTAAGCCAATGGAAATCTTGGGGCGCCAAAAAGTTGTGGCAAGGCTACAAAAAGCTCGGGCGGATTTAGGTTAGTAGCTGATATGTGGGATTCAGAATCCGATACGGACCATAGGTCTGATTCAGAAGCAACTAATTCCTCAAATAAAGCGAGTTCCGTGAAACTCTCGGCACTGTCAATAGTGGCATTTGCCTTACTTATAGTTGCATTTGTAGGAGTCACATTTGTTCAAGTTTGGTTGCAATCTATGCGTGATGAAGTTAAAAGAGCTGACGCAATTGTTGTTCTTGGTGCAGCCCAATGGGATGGGGTTCCCTCTCCTGTTTTAAAAGCTCGGCTAGATCATGCATTAGATCTATATGAGAACGGGGTAGCCCCATATATCGTGACGACCGGATCAAAACAAAAGGGAGATCGATACACTGAGGCCTATACGGGGTTGACATACCTACTGGAGCGAGGAATTCCAGAGAGTAAAATTATCGTCATCGTGGATGGTTCAAACACATACCAATCACTTAGTGCTACTTCAAATGCAATTGAAAGTGTTGGCCTTGGTAGCGAAGTTCTTCTCGTATCTGATCCTTATCATGCATTGCGAGCGAAGGAGATAGCACGTGAAGTGGGGCTTAATCCCTCATTCTCTCCAACTAAACTTGATAGTTCCTTTGGGCAATTAGCTCGAGAAACTCTAGGTACATCTATCGGTCGCATCATCGGTTTCCGACGAGCAAGTACTTTAAGTGAATGAGTACCCCGTACGGGATTTGAACCCGTGCTACCACCTTGAGAGGGTGGCGTCCTAGGCCGCTAGACGAACGGGGCAAGGACTTTCTATCTTACTTGATTTGCTCGGGGAGGAGGACTTGAACCCCCAATGACTGGACCAGAACCAGTTGTGTTACCAATTACACCATCCCCGAAAATCTTTAAACAGTGATGAGATAGCCTAGCCACACCTCCAAGCCCTACCCAACATGATTCTATTATTCGTCAAAAAACTTTTGTACCTCGAATTCAGTTCGCAAAAAATTTATTGAGGTTCCAAATACAGGTCCCGGATCATATTTTCCTCTTTTGCCCTGTCTTTCCGGTGGAATATATTGTGCTTTGGTAGGGTCGTTTGGAATTGGATCTAGGAAACATTCAACCCTCTGTAACAGGTCCGAATTTTCAAGACGAAGTAATTTCCCGGCATTTACCTTTGTTTCAATCGCTGTAGCTTCACCATTTACTAAAAATGAGAAGTGAGGAATCCAACATTCTGAAAGCTTTTCATGGTTGAGAAGATCGTTGTATAGGCCAGCTTCCGCTAAGTTTTTGTTACCTGTTAGTGTTAGCCACCACACAAGTAAGTGTTGAATATATTTTGCAACCAGAATAGGTGCCGTGAAAGTATGGAAAGGTTTTGGTATGCATTCCGTATTTACTTCTGTTGTGATGGCTAGAACAGGGCCAATTGAAAGTTCGTCATAGTATAAGAAAATATCAATTTGTTGATTGAATTCGTGTTGCGGATTATCCCGGAATTGACTTCGCATTTCCCACCGTGAAATTTCGGATAACGATGTGGTCTTCTTTTTATTAGAATATTCCTTTTGCATTATCGCATCGTAAACGATGGATATGACAGGATTTGTTACGGTTTAAGGGCACTGATGTGCGCTAAATCTTTAGGTGGTAGCCTCGCAAAGTTGCCATGCTGGAAACCCACCGATGAGTTCTGAGACATCAGAAAAACCTTTATGCCTGAGCCAACTGGACGCAATAGATGACCGATAGCCGCTTGCGCAGTACACAATGGTCGGACTTTCAGCATCAAGTTTATGAAGCGAATTGTGAAGTTGAGATAAGGGTATGGGGATTGAATTGCCGATTGAACCGTTATCAGATACTTCCGATTCGTTCCTGACATCCACGACCTGTAAGTCTGAGTATTTTTCCAATAAGGATTTTGTTGCAAAACAGGTAACTCGGGAACTTTGTGATGTCTCTGTGGTGGATGCCCCGAGAAGGTCGTATATGTCTGGGATATAGCCGATTACAGTGTCAAGTCCTACTCTTGCCAAACGCATTCGAGCTTCGTTTTCTTCAGATGGATTGGCAACTAGTGCGATCGGTGTTTCGAAACTTATTAAAGATCCAACAAATTCAGCGTAGCGACCTCCCAACCCTACGTTTATTGAATCTTTGATGTGCCCCATCGCGAATTCATCTGGTGAGCGAGTATCGATGATCACTGCTTCCTTTGGAACATCTTCAAGGGCAATTGGGGTTAGTGTGTCTGCTTCATCGTAGAGAGGTCTCATCTTTTGATTGAGAGAAGCATCATGTGAGAAGTATTTAGGTGGGGGATTCTGGTCTGCTAGGACAAGCTGAATAAACGTTTCGCGATCTGTGGATTGCACTGCGTAATTGCTTCTGCGTTGCTCGCCAATGGTGGACGAAGTAGCTGCAGAAAGTTTTTTTCCACATGATGAACCTGCACCGTGACCAGGGAAAACTAGTGTCTTGTCAGGAAGAGTCATTATGACGTCATGGATGCTGTCAAATAGCTCACTAGCTAATTCTTCAGCGGTTTGATTAATTGAAACGAGGAGGTCTGGTCGCCCAACATCACCGATGAACATTGTGTCTCCGGTGAAAATAGCCCAAGGGTCTTCACCTTTTGATTTGTCGGTGACCACAATGCATATAGATTCAGGGGTGTGTCCTGGGGTGTGTAAGACTTCGCAAGTGATATCCCCAAGTTGAATTAAGTGTCTATTCTCAAGTCTTATGAAATCAAATTCAGCCTTGGCCTTTGATGATAAACAGATATCTGCTTTAGTTTCTTTCGCTAGCTCCAAGTGACCAGAAACGAAGTCTGCATGAAAGTGTGTTTCGAGAATCCATTCAATTCTTAGGCCATGCTCTTCAGCGGTTTCGAGGTACGGTGAAATGTCGCGTCTTGGATCAATCACTACGGCTTTTCTACTATTTTTGTCACCGATTAAATATGAAGCCTGTGAAAGGCATTCAAGGTAATATTGCTCAAAAATCATTATTTCCTGCTGTGTAAGTGTGCCAAAATTTTAGCATTAATAGAAAATGAAAACCCCCGACCAAAGTGGTATGGCGGGGGTTCTCGGGTTGTAATGCACTATTAATTGAAGCTGTGCAGCACCTCAATAGTGTATTGCTTTTTATCTACATTAACTATTCAGCATCGTGTCTATCAGGTTCCTGTTGGATACGGGGGATAACAGCTATTGAAACCTTTCCAGCGGTAGGACCTTGAACTTGTATCCCAATTCCCAACTGAGTTTCTTTGTTTTTTATTATTTCTTTTTTTATTCATAATCAAATTCTACGAAGATTGATTTCCTTTGTTGTCGGGAAAAGGTGTGACAGATGCCAAAGGGACAAATGTCACACTAAGAAAAGATGCAAAGCTCCTGAAACAGAATTATTTTAATAACATCCATTAAATTTTCACAAGGAGGAAATCTTGGACTTTTTACTAGATAAAGGAAGCGGCGAGTACGAACTTGTTTACAACGTTCTCTCATTTGGAACGGCTGTAATGTTCGGTGCGTTTGTTTACTTCCTCACACAGATGAAATCAGTTAGTAAGCAATATCAAGCAGGCGTCGCAGTTTCAGCGATAGTCGTCGGTATTGCCGGATATCACTACTACCGGATCTGGTCAGACTTTGGGCAAGAAGTGATGAACGAAGGATATCGATACGCCGATTGGTTGATCACAGTCCCGTTACTTATTGTTGAACTTCTTATTGTTCTGGGAGTCGCTAGAGCAGACCGAACAAGTCTGATGCTCAAACTCGTTCCAGCATCAATTTTGATGGTAGGGCTTGGATATCCGGGTGAAGTTGCTGATAGCAATGGCGCCAAGTGGACATTCTGGGTTCTAGCAATGATTCCATTTGCCTTCATTTTGAAGACTCTCTACGCAGAGCTACAAAAAGCAGGACAACGCGAAACAGGTGCAGTTGCTAAACAAATTAAAAACGCAACAAATGTTCTATTAGCCACCTGGTTGGTTTACCCAATCGCTTACCTATTCCCAATCTTTGATGCAGAATCGGCAACATTGGAAACTCTTCGACAGGTAGGGTATACGTTTGCTGATATTACAGCTAAAGGACTTTATGGTCTTATGATTCTCTGGATTGCGAAAGCACGAACAGAAGCTGAATCAAACGCTTAACAAAGTTCAACCTTTTAGTCAGTTGGCCAGCCTTCGGGTTGGCCAACTTTCGTTTTGGCGATGCAGATTTGCTTAGTTCTCGAAAATGCTGATGCTTTAATTTAAAGGCAAGTACGCAGTAAACCCCCGGAGCAAGGAGCGAAATCCGGGGGTCACTGTTTATTGGTTTGGAGGGTGTAAGTCCAAGAGACTTACATATTCTTTTTATCTATCTAAAGCATGAATCTTGCGGGTCTGTGACCTTCAACACCCGTGCCATTTGTCATAAACTTTGGCTACTCTACACTTTGATTTAAAGATCGGTTAAGGACTACGATTCCACGAAGTCTTCCATAGTCTGTTGCCATCAAAGTGCTTCCACCACATTCGCGATGCGCCATATCCAAACGATTTATCAGGTTTTCTCCACCCAGCGGGTTAGGTGATCCGCTTATCATCAAATCACGCGTAGTCTCCCAGTTCCCTAGCCATTCTTCTCGGAAAGCTATTGGAAAGAGGCATTGACGAAGAAACTCTTTAGAATCTTCAAGCTGAAAGTTCTCTGTCAAGAAGACCTCGGTATTATTGACAACGTAATCCTGAGCATCTGAGTTATTGCTACAAGAAGTAAGAGCAATAATTAGAATCGCGGTTGGCAATAGTGAGAACACCACTCTTTTCATACTTCAAAAGTATCTGAAAGAAATCCTCTTTCGTCTAGATGAGAGTGTTACATAAGTAACATCACTGACCAGCGTATTAATTCTGATCTTTTAGAGAATGTATGATTCTAATCTTTTAGGAACGTGACTTTTGTGGTTTCAACATGAACGCCCGCGGCTATTCGATCAGCCGTGAATTGCTCATCTGACATAAAAGCTGCCACGGTCTCTGCATCAGGTGTTTCCATGATCAGGTGAAGCACCTTTTCGTTATCTGCTTCGACTCCTTGAACCAAAACACGTCCCCCAGCTGCTTCGATCTTTGGTACCGCTTCACCATTAAACCAGGTGCTAAAGGTTCCGTAGTCATCTATTTCTTCTTGCAATAAAAAAATCATTATTTCCTCCAATTTCCTTCCCTAAATCTAAACCGATAGTTGTTCTAAGAAAAGTTTTGCGCTCATTGTTAACATTCTTGTAACCACTGGTTCTATTTAGCTTTTGGTTTTCTTTGGTTTGGTCTTCGCGGAGATATGGGATTTAATTGCCGCTCTTCAGGAGGTTTCCACCTGACCCTAAGATATTTCTGGTACGAAATTTGGGTCAGTTTTCTATTGAGTTCATGATCTTCAAGCATTGAGTATTCCTTCCGATAATTTCTTTGACATGGATTACACCACATCTCGCTGAACGTAGGTTCTTCCCCGCACTTCTTGCACCTTTCCATTCAACGATTCAAGTACACGCATACGACATTCTTAGCCGTAAACGTATGAGATATCACAAGATGATTTATAACCTAGTCTTGATCCTAAATGGGGATACTTTATGCGTTTATTTTGGTGTTGACCGAAGAATGCGTCTGATTGCTAACGCTACGGGGATGGCCACTATGGCGATAATTACAAGTAACCAAAGGGTTTGGTTAGTTGAAGGTTCATCATTAGTTTCTAGACCTTCTATAATTTGTTCGGAAGGTGAGGGTCGCACTTCCGGATTCTCAGATTGTATTTCTGGCTCTTCAGCGGCAGTCTCTGGTGCTCGCATTTCAATGGTTTCCTTGCTCGGCGATGAAGAGAGGTCATCACTGCTCTCTTGCAGGGGTTCCGGATTAGAGTTGTCATACCATTCGCTCAGCCTGTCTGATGTTTCGGTGAAAGACGATGGCCGTTCATCAGTTCGTTGAACGGGTGTCCCAAACTGTTCTCTGATGCCGATAGCTGTGGTGAATCGTGCTGGAGCTCGTGACACAATCATCACGTCATATACGCCACTCTGAGCTGTTCCTCGTTCTCGGATCAAGGTGAAGTAGCTAGTATTTGTAAAAGGTTCGTCAAATCTAGTTCGAATACTTGGGTACAGTGTTTGTTCTACACCATCCGGCGTGGTGAGCCGAAGAAATGGAAGTTGACCTTCTTGAAGTGATTGTTCCGGTTCTAGAGCTGGAATGAGGAGTTCTAGCTGGAAAAAGTCACCCTCCTTAAAATTCGCTTGAAACCCTCGAGTTTCACCTTCCGTTAGAAACTCTCCATATAAGGCAAAAGATATTGTGCCATCTGGAAGTAAAGGACCCTGCGTGGGCGTCTCTTGATCAGAAAGCAGGAAAAGGGGATCATGAGCGTGAGATACCGGCGCCCAAAGAGTTACAAAAAACACGAAGCTTACGACAAGCGAAATTAATGACAGGAATCTGCGAGTAAAGTTCAATGTCACAACATTGACACTAATGATGTGACAGCCAAGTGTCATGCTCACATTGTCGTGATTGTTGTCACAGTTAACTCAATCGTGTTGGAACAAGCAGGAGAGAATCTATCGTAAAGAAATGTCCCAAAAGCTGCTCAAGATAAGTCTTTTGCTAGTTCGTATCGCTTTTGTAGCAGCTACCATTTTGATATGGCGTGTTTCAACTACCTATCTACCTGCCGCTCTGGGTTGTTGGTTCGTAAATAGACTTCTCATGAAACAGATCGTGATCAGCGATGACGATGAAACTGTCATCGTTTAAGTCACTCTTCGTTTCCACAAATGCGGCAATGAAACTATTCTGAACGTATGAAAAGATTTTTTACTAAACAGAAAATAGAAGAAAAGCGTTCTTTCTTTTTAGAAGATGACCTTCTAGATTACATCATGTTGCACAGTGGTCCCGCTGATCAGATTCAAGAAGCGCTCATTGAAGAGACTGTCGAACTGGGTTGGGTCGCCCGAATGCAAATTTCAGTTGACCAGGGAAATTTTCTCACCATGCTTGTCAAGGCTATAAGGCCAAAGTTTGCCGTTGAAATTGGAACCTTTACAGGATTCTCTTCAATTTCTATAGCGCGAGGATTACCTGAGAATGGTTCATTGCTTTGTTGTGACGTTTCGGAAAAATGGACTGCGATTGCCAGAACATACTGGAAAAAGGCGGGACTTAACGAAAAGATAGATCTTGTGCTTGCTCCAGCTATGGAAACTCTTGACAGCCTTCCTGAAGATACGGAAATAGATTTTGCTTTTATAGACGCTGACAAAGGGAATTATAAGAACTACTTCGAAGCAGTTCTAAGCCGCCTTTCTGATCATGGCATGATTGTGATCGATAATGTTCTTTGGTCGGGACGAGTAATTGATGAAAGGGCAAATGATGAGGACACACATGCAATCAAAGATTTCAACAGTCACATACGCAATGACGACCGAGTCACCTGCACAATGTTGTCCATAGGTGACGGAGTGTCACTAATCCAAAAGAAATAGGAAAAGAGAAACGCTCTAGTCGTTTCAATATCTAATTCGTGAAACGCAACAATATAGGACTTATAGTGCCACTGTTAATTGCATTTCGAGCATTAGCGAACATTTCAGGCATGCTCGTTCCCATAAGGTGACCCAAATTCACCGGTGGCGGTTCTGATGGAGGATTATTAAAAAACGACACAGCCATCTCTGCATGATCATCAACCGCCAATAACTCCAGTCCTGCGTTTTCTGCAGCCTTCACATATGCATCTACGGTCTCTACAAAGCTGTATTCCGATGTTGAGGCCCAGGGCATTGGAAAAGCTAGATTATCCTTCCCAGTTCGCATGACATCGTACACCACGATAGATGCATTGGATTTAGTCACTCGGGCTATCTCGCTAAAGAGTAACTCCTTATCAGAAATATTCATTCCAACATGGAGCATGGTTGAAGCATCAAACGTGTCATCATCAAATGGGATTGATGTAGCAGAACCAACTTGGAAAGATACCTGTTCACCCATGCCAACCATTTCAGTTATCTCAACTGCGGCTTCCACAAATTCAGGAGTTAGGTCTATTCCTTCCACTGTGACACCAAGCGTATTTGCTATGTACCGGGCTGGCCCACCTATTCCAGAGCCTATATCAAGCACACGTTTGTCTGATTGCGTATCCAATGCGTTGGCGACAAATTCACTGCCTTTGCGACCGCCTATATGAAATTCATCAGCTCCTGCGAAGACATCAGGTTCCAAATTGTTAGTATCAAAACCCGCCTCCCCGAGTGCTGAAATTATACGGGACACTATCCCATCGTTTCCATAATGCTGTGCAACCGAATCAACCATATGCATTCATTTTCTTAAAGGCTATTAATACATTGTTCATAATTTTAGTTCTTGGTGGTTCGGCCTAGTAGGGGGTTGAAGCGAACACGTGCTGGGATTTGTTGCGCTCCAGGAACTTTGCGTTCAATCATAAACGGCCGGAGGGCTTCCATGGCTTTCGGTTCATCCCAATGAGGGATAGTGGGATACATGTGATGGATAACATGAGTTTGCATTGAATGGCACAGGAAACGAGGGACTGGAATCGTCCAAAATCTTGTGTCGGTATATCGCCCAGTTTGTGTTCCTGGTCGATGTGGCTCCCACGCAAAGTAGACATAAATGTAGGAGAGACCGATCTTGGATGGTAGCCACCATGCGAGGAGTGTCTCAAGTGGGAATAGGATGACCATGATCAGTTGAATTAATGAAAGGAATTTCGCTACTGTTATTCCTTTGACCAGAGATTCAAAGAAGGCAGGATCTCGTTCTGCATGTCGAGTTATGTTTTCCATATCTCCTCTATGAACCGCCAGGGCGGGCTGCCACCAGTGGTCACCTCGACTGTCGTAATTTGTATCTAATTCGGGATCGTTTGTATGGGCATGATGCTTCATGTGAGTGACTCGAAGCGCTTCATGCGATTGTTTCAGACCCAATAGGGAGATTTGTCCTACGACTGGGTCAATCCACTTCCAGCGCTCTTGACGTCCAGATAAGTTCCCATGCTGTCCTTCATGAGAGGGAAGATACGCCGAGCACATGCATAGCGTTGTGATGATGAAACCAAGCCATAGCGGAACGATCCCAAGAATAGAGAGAACAAAAGTTGTAATCCAAATACTTGACTGCCCGACTCCGATGAGGATCATCTCCCATTGAATACGACCCATATACTGTCGCGCTACAGCTCGTTCTGCTTTAGGGGAAAGGTCAATGAGCGCCTCATCTAGAGTCATAGCCAATACCCCCGAATATGTGCGTAAATGCCACTTGAAAGACCAAGAATTATGGAGACAGTGAGTAGAAGTGCATTATTGGCTTCGGGCCAAATTCGTTGAGTGATAGCGTATAGAGCACAACCCCAGAAAATCAGGCCGAACCAAACTTTTCCCCACTCTTGAGCGTGCTGAATGACACCACCTATTACCCTCGCTATACCCTTAGGCGAAGTTGCTTGGTCTTGGAGCTCCATGGTTTTAGATTACAAGGATCCTGCAGCCCATTCAATAATTGCGAGTACAGTAATTTGATTTGAGTAAAGAGCAATGGCTTATGCCTCAACGAACGGAAGACGTGAAGACTTTTCGCAAATGCCCATCATTGAAAAAGCTAAAACATGTGTCAAAGAGAAATTTTGAGAACAGGACTATGACAGACAAACTTGAACGGCGACGCTCTCAACTTTTCTGGCAACCACACTTTTAGTTGTGGAGGCAAATATTGACCTGATATGTTTGCTAAGTGCAAAGATCTCTCATGTCACTATTTACAATCGTTTGTTCGCTCATATTAATTGCGTGTAGTAGTGGAGATGTAGACGGGGCTGATCTCTCTGAGGGGTCAGATACTCTTGTCGAGATTGAATCTTCCACTGAAGATAGCTTAGCCAGTGCATCGGAAAGTGCTGAAAATGATGCAGGAGATAATGATCCCTCCACCAATAGCGATGACGGGTTAGCCAATGCGCCAGAAAGTGTTGAAATCGATGGCGGGGAGAATGATGCCTCCTCTAAATTTAGCAATTGCACAGCAGATGATTGGGAATGTTCTTTAGAAGCCGAACTCAGAAAAGACAATATCAGTCTTTTAATCGAATCGTTTCCTATGGTTGATAGTCAAACGTTCTCGGAGTGCTTTATCGATACCTTTGCTGCTGAGACAGGGTTGAGCTATGGCTATCTTTTCTCGCTGGTCGACTTCGCAGTCACTAATGGCGTGTCAAAGAGCAATCTTGCACCCGAAGACTTTCTAGCTTTTGAAGCTGCATTAGCTGCATGCAATGGTTTTCTTTCACAAGATGATGTTCAGCGCGTTACCGAAATGCTACTTCTAGAGGTAACTGAAAGTGAAGATGAAACTCTTCCATGCGGTGAGTCGCAAGACCTCAAAAGCTATGCGGAACTTATAGCGGAGGGTGAGGAAGAAGATCTGCCCGTACTCGTAGGTGATGAAGAAGCGGCCATATATTACTATGACGAGGAATCTGTCTGGGATTCGGGTGAGCCATACTTTGAAACTATTGGAGATGGACCTTTTAAGGTTCTTATGAGTGATATTTTTTGTTACGAGACGACTGAAACACACGGACATCGTGTCAGAGACACATTTTTAGCCTTTGCTCTGAATGATAACTTTACGCTGTTTGCTCTTAGCGGGGACTCAGGAGACAGTTTCAAAAGCATTCATTCCAATGAAACAGTCATCATCAGCGCAAGTACCCATTCAGGAATGAATGCCTTTGAAATCACTAGCGATGATTACGCAGAGGTTGAGAACTTAAAAGCCACGAATGCACTGTATTTATCCTCACTTGAGAATGCTGGGGTTGAAGGGTCCCCTGAATTAGGGGTATACCCATATCCCCACGCAGGCAATGCATATGTTATTGAAAACGACCCTGACGCTATCAAGCAGACAATTTTTATTGCTTGGTATTACGACTTTGCAGAATCATGGGGCAAAGAATCAGCGGTAGATACCCGAATTGGTGCCGTTGATCTGCATGGTGGGTTTGTCCAACGTAACCTTGATGATGTTGTATTCGTGCAGATACCGATTGGTTCTGCCCCCCCAACCACATCACATGCGACTCCTATTGCTGCTGCTTGGGCTGTCGACGTGCTCGCTCAAAATCCAAACGCATCAGCTGAGGACTTGAAGCAACTTCTTCTTGCTGAAACGATTTCAGTAGACATAACTGTAGAAGATTACTATTACGACGAGGAAGCCGAAGACTCGCCATATGTTAGCTTCAGCGAAATAGTGACAGCAAATATCCTGCCTTCTCGTTAAGGACCTACTTAGTTTTGCTTTTGGGAAACCACCACAAGAGCGTCTTTACTCGTTTTCCTCTGGAAGACTTTTGGTCGAGGCGTAGCGCAAGTCTTCTAAGCCGTGACCCAACAAGTCTCAACCATGCACGATTCCAGAATCTGGTGTAGTCGCGAGTAAATGGGCAGACACGAATACATACGGCACAATCAGTATTGATTTTCGCCCAATACGAAAAACATGCTTCTCCATCAATGGTCCACTTAGTTACACCTGAAATATTCGATCGATTGAACGTCACCGGCGATGGTTCCGCATTGGGAATCGCTTTGCTTGGACATGCTTTCGAACATGCATTGCAAAGCTGGCAGGTTTCTTTCACTCCAAATCGGATAGGTTTATCCGCGTTCAAAGGCATATCAGTAAAGATTTTCCCGAAACGAACACTTGAACCAAATTCCGGTGTGATGACTAATCCATGTTTTGCGTACTCGCCCAAGCCTGCCTGAACGGCGTAGGGAATTGCAAGAGCCGAATCGTTCATTGAAGGCACAGCCCGATACCCCAAATTCTGGATAAATTGTGACAAGGTGAGTAACACCAAGGCATCTTGAGAGTATCCCATTCCAGTAGCTGCGCCTGATAGTGCTGATGGAGCTGTATCGAGGAGTTCATTATTCATTGACTGCCCAATAACAATGACAGATGTTAGACCATCATCAATGTTGTTGGGCTTGGGTGCTTTAGACTGCATCGAGAAGAGTTCTGTATAGGACCATCTTCTATCGACGTCAGCTACACCAACTAGGTCAGCGCCCACAGTTTTTGCTGCTTGCTTGACTATCCGAGTAGTTTCCTGAATTGATCCAAATTCGATCTGTTCATCAGGTCCGTCTTTCAGTAACGAGAGTGGATCTAAGAAGCCATCTCGGCGGTCGTCTCCCTCTCGTAATTCAGCAAAAATGTCTGCGACATGCCAGGTCGCATTGCGAAATGCATAGTCGTGTTGCTGGTAGCCATCAGATCCGCGCCAATCCGCCAAAGGCTTTCTGTACATATCGTAGAACCGTTCACTTTCTGAACTCTTGATCTCTGGGTCATACTGTGAACGGCAGAATACATCATCTATTTGACTGAACCCCTTGAAATTATTATTGACGTTAAAGCCGGTACTTTCATCGCTTGCATTCGGAAGTAGTTGGACTTTTGTTCGAGTTCGTGAACGCCTCAAATCATCGTTTCGGCCTGTGTGCATGTTCATAGCTTAGAACACCTTCAGCCGACTGTTATGCGATCAGTATCGCACAGTACTTTTATGCCGCTGGGAGCGCTATAAACGCCATGACTGCGTAGTGGGATGCAATTCCACACACGACACAGAAATGAAAAATCTCATGAAAACCGAAAGTATTCGGCCATGGGTCAGGTTTCTTTAAACCGTATACAATCGCCCCTATAGTATGGAAAGCGCCTCCCAAGAGTAGGAAAACAAATCCAACAGTACTCAAGGAGGTAAAAAAATCATCTATAACAAGTAAGGCGCACCACCCGACAACCAAGAACACCGGGACAAGGACAATTTGAGGTGCAGTCGGCCAAAAGGTCATTATTAGAACGCCTATTAGTGCTCCAGTCCACACTGCGATCAGAACCGTTATGGCAGCTGAGCGAGGAAGCAGAAGCCATGAAATCGGGGTATATGTAGCAGCAATCGTAATGAAGATCATTGAGTGATCAATTCTTCGCATGATGTCATGTGCCGTAGCATTCCAAGAGAACCCGTGGTAACACGAACTAATGCCGAAGAGACCTATAACGGCTACAGAATAAAGCGAGGAGAGCAGCCGTGCATCAGGCGACAGAGCAATAAGAATAGGGCAGAGCACAATAGCAATTACTAGTGCAATTGCATGAGACCACCCTCGAAACATAGGTTTCGGAGCTAGATGCATCGGCAAGGGGTGATCCACTTCTTAACCCTAACACCAATCGTTTCCTGAATTACTATCACCTGATGTAAGCAAGTGAGAAAGTATCACGATGAGGTTGCTTTTATATAAAAATAAATGACATGTTGATGCACAAAACTAAAACAGTGAGTAACACACTCACCCTATGGAGTTGTTTGAAACGTTGTTTCTGACCCTCGTCACGGCTGCGATTAGTCATTGGGATAATAGCGTAGGCTATACCCATTAAGACGGTACTCAGTGCTGCACCTATGACTATTCTCGTTTGATCATCGATAATCGCAGAAAAGAAATTTAGGGCACTGACGAAGCTGAGAAATAGAAAAAACTTAGGAAAGATTGTTCGTAGAAAAATGCTTGCGTCCGCTTCTTTCAGAGTACGGAAGACAGTTGGAGCAACGACTGCTGAGTGGAACAAAATTGTGCCAGCTATCAAACCACTGAGCAACATAATTAAGTCATTCATATCTGAATTTTAGTGTAGCCATAATGACTTCTAACTGGTCTCTTTGAATAGAAGATTGCGGTTCTAAAGTGGTATCTTAAGAGGGATGCGTCAGTTTATTTCTCTTACGCTTCTCGGTTTAGTGACTGTCATATTTGGCTGTAGTAGCTCATCTGATGAGATAACTGAATTAAGAGCAGAGCTTGACGCCACGAAAGCAGAGCTAACGCAACTTAAAGAGTCATCAGATAACGGGTCCTCTACGAATCTTGATGCGGTACTTTCGTCAGGGTTTCCGGAGACTTTCGGAAGCGGTACATGGGAAGTCGGGATTGATATTGAAGCGGGAACTTACGTATCTAGAAGAGATACGAACGTGTCATTTAACAATCCGTTCTGTTCTTGGGAAAGGTTAAGTGGTCTAGGTGGAACCATAAGCGAAACTATTACTGCAGGTTTAACAGACGGCAATGCGATTGTTGAAATACAGCCAAGCGACATTGGTTTTACGAGTATTGGCTGTGAAGCATGGATCAAACGATAAGTTCAACGATTTTGCAACTTGCTATTTATATTTCAGAGATTTCTTTCGGTTAGTTCAAATTAAAGAGGATATAGGCTAATAACTAGCTATGCTCAGAGAGCCGTATCGCATTTGCTGCTACTTCGCATGTTTGGACTATCAGTTTGCTGCACGAAGAGATACTGAATGCTTACATCAAAGGTACGAAATTCTTAAAGGAACAGTAATGTCATCAACTTTTTTTAAACTCGGAGTTCCAGACTGGGTAACGGAAGCATTAGCTCAGCAAGGAATTACTGAACCATTTGAAATTCAGAAGATCACGATTAAAGAAGGCCTAGACGGAGATGATATTTGTGGCAGAGCGCCAACAGGGTCTGGGAAAACACTCGCTTTCGGTATTCCTCTAGTTGTTAGAACAAAGGCGGCAAAACCGCGGAAACCTCAAAGCCTTATCCTGGCCCCTACAAGAGAATTAGCAGACCAGATTTGTGAGGAACTACGGGCCTTTAGCGGAAAGAGAAATGTTTCAGTTGTGTATGGAGGAGTCGGCTACGGACCCCAACGAAAAGCACTAGCAAAAGGCGTCGACATACTCGTTGCATGCCCAGGTCGACTTGAGGATCTCATAGAGCAACGTGAGCTGACTTTAGAAGATGTCAAACAAGTAGTCATTGACGAAGCTGACCGTATGGCAGACATGGGTTTCATGCCAGCAGTGAAACGAATCCTTGACCAAACTTCGAAGGACCGACAAACTATTCTCTTCTCAGCGACCCTGGATAATGATGTAGCAAAACTCAAGAGACATTATCAACGAAATCCAGTGATAAGGGAAGTAGGGGAAAAGACCCCAGACATTAAAAATGCTGATCACACGTTTGCAATAGCGAAGAAGGCACAGAAACCTGAACTTGTCGCTAAAGCAGTTAACTCAACTTGGCCAGCAATTATCTTTTGCCGAACCCGTCATGGCGCTGACCGTCTAGTCAAGCAACTGAAAACATTGGATATCGAATCAGAACCTATTCATGGTGGGAAAAGTCAACACCAAAGGAAGAGGGCGCTGAAAAATTTCAGCACCGGTAAAGTGCAGGCACTTGTTGCCACGGATGTAGCAGCACGCGGCATTCATGTGGATGGGGTTGCTCTTGTGGTGCACTATGACCCACCAGAAGACCATAAAGCATACATTCACAGGTCAGGTAGAACAGCTAGAGCAGGAAGCCAAGGGGTTGTTCTTTCAATTGTTCAACCTGAACAGAAAAAAAATGCAAAAAAACTTCAGAAGCGCCTAGGAATCGATGAATCAATTCGTGAAATCAACCCTGATGAATTGCCAGACATTGAGTCTCGACCTCAACAGGAAAGGCAAGGCAAAGAAAGGCACGAACATAAACGAGTGAACGAGTCCCCTAGAACTTCAAAACCCAAAGGGAAAAAACCGGGCAACAGGAACGGTAAAGGAACTGCGAAGCAACGCCCACAGACCAAAAAAAATAAGTCACGAAAGACCAATGCCCCTCAGCAAAAGCGTAAATCAAATACGAATAATCGTCAGAAAAGTCAGCAAAACAAGGCAAAGAAAAGCAATAACGGAAATCGGAAAGGTCAACCGAACAGAAAGGCGCGACGAGCGCACCTCCAACCAAGGTAAGACAGTCTAATGTTTAGTGGCCTTTCTTTGGAAACTAGTTAAGGACAAAGAATGACTGCTACCCATTCTTGTGCGTAACTATCTGTTGAGTACAATTCTTAGTGCATGAGCGCTGCTTTAATTGACGACTTTCATGCTCTTCTTCCAGGAGAGAAGAGCGACCCGTATTCCACTTTTGAACGCCTGCGAATGCAACTTCCAGTTTTCTATAGTGAACTTATGGGTGGCTGGGTAATTTCTCGCTGGAAGGACGTCTCTAACGTTCTTGAAGATAACGAACAATTTGAACCTATGGAGGCAGGCTCAGGTAGTTCAGGAATTTATGGTCGGACGATATTGCATATGACCGGAGAGGAACACAGAAAAAAATCAGCAATTCTTGCAAAACGGCTCCGAAACCCCAAAAAACTCTCAGGAGAAATTAATGACCTAGTGAAGTCAATTGTCACAAACCACGGAGATCAGCTTCGAAAAACCCCCAAATCTGTAGATTTGAAGAAAAATTTCACTTCGCTTATCCCGCTTGAAGTCATTGGTGATTTGATGGCAATGCAGGAAGCTACGGCTTTTCCTGACTGGTACCACGACATCGTCGCCGCAAGCGTATCGAACGTAACTGGGGACCCTGATATTCACAGACGAGGTATAGCAGCTAGATCAGAGTTATTTCAGTGGCTTAACCCTGCGATAGAGAATAAAAAGCAATGCCCAACACAAGACCTATTCTCTGACTTATGCTCTCTAGAGTTTGAATCTGAGATGCTCACTGAAGAAGAAATTAAGTCATTCTGCGCATTTCTTTTATCTGCAGGTATCGAGACAACGGATAGAGCTCTTGTCAATCTCTTCAGAGAGTTAATTCGTTACCCAGAGGAGTGGAAGAAACTTCAAAGTAACTGGGAATTAATTCCGTCTGCCATCGCTGAGATATTGCGATTTCGAGCACCTGTTCAAGGAGCTGTTCGCAAAACAGTTAAAGCTATTAATCTTCACGGCGTCAATATAGCTAAAGGTGCAAAGATAATGTGCCTCCTTGGTTCGGCCAATCACGATTCTGAGGTCTTTGAAAAGCCAGATGAATTTCGAATTGATCGCTATGCAAGCAACGAACGCGCACAATTCACTCCGGCTGGTGGAAATCGAGCATTTGGAGGAGGTTCACACTTCTGCACAGGTTCACTGGTCGCAAAACTGGAAATGGAAGAATCGTTAAAATATGTGTTACGAAACTTCACTTCAATGGAGTTCGTTGGTGAGGCTCCAGAAATGAAAGGCTTCTATTTGAGGTCGCCAGAGAGTTTGGTCGTAAGGCTACATCTTGCTCATTAAAAGTGACTGGAATCGTTAGTTTCAAGTTAAGTAATTTCAATGATGTAAATTGTTCTTTAGATTCTCGGTGCTATGTAGCTGATGGATATCTGACTTCCGGATTTCCTGAGCTCCATATTAGATCGATTCTTCTCTTAGCGATCCTCCAACCTGCATCTGTTAAGGTAAATTCGTCTGTATATTTGCCACCCATTTCAAAGTGGGCTCCACCAGTGGCTTCATTTCGAGTCATATGTACTCGAAAATAGCAACCGCCACGGGCAGAAAGCAGGTCATTCTCAAATTGAACCCAATGATTTCCATTCATATGCTGAACACTATCAAGAGGAGTTAGCGCCTCAGCACAGATTTGCTTTAACGACTCCAGCCCATTCCCTGTTCCTGCAACTCCATAGTCAGCTTGTATATCTTCAAGGAAAATTTCATCAAAGTAACGGTACTCACCATGATCCATAGCTAAAGAATATGCATCCTGTAAGTTTCGGATTTCTTCTTTCCAAGCAACTAGCTTTATTTCATCTGACATTGAAACAGAATAAGAAAAAATTTATGACATAGCAATTACGCATTCCTGATGCTTTTAATCATGTCTAGTGAATTGAACCTAGAGTCTGCATTTACTAATGAGAAAAATCATGAAAGTATGCTGAGGTGCTCACATTTACAGAAACAGGAGATGGCATTGGAGCCTTTGTTGAAGGTTTTGATGCACGCGACATAACTCATCAGGAACAGATAAAGGAGGCCTTGTTTGAGGATCACCTACTCCTGATATTCAGAGGATTGCCAAAATTGGGTGCGAACGCCTTAATAGATATTGCGAAGATATTTGGGGAGAATTTGTCAAAATATTTTCGCAAAGAGGATAGAAACCACCCTGAAACAGATGAAATTTTAATTCTTTCAAATGTCAACGAGCTAGGTTCCCTCGGAGCATCTGCCGAACTCCCTTGGCATACAAATCTCGCCTATCTTCCTCAAGTTGCTTCTGTAGCTCTTCTATATGGAGAAGTGCCCACCCCGCCTGAAGGAGGGGGAGCGACTCTATTCGCAGATACGAGGCGTGCATATGATTCTCTCTCCTCGGAGATAAAAGCTGGGATAGAAAATCTAACTATGATTCAATCCCAGGGTGGCTACCACGTTTACCCGGGAGAAGATGTATTTGGGGGAATAATTCCGCAAGCAGAACATTCATTGGTTAGAGTCCATCCGCGAACAGGGCGAAGGTCATTGTATTGCCCGGGTGGGCGATTCTTTAAGCAAATTCCAGGCATGGATCAGGAGCAAGCAAAACTATTGAGCGAAACCTTGCTATCCCGTTGTACTCATAACGTCTATCGGCATGCATGGGAACCCGGTGATTTGTTGATTTGGGATAATCTCAGCACTCTTCACCAACGTGAAGTTGTTGACCCTTCATATACTCGCATCGTTCATGTTATTGATGTGCTAGAAGATGAGATAAGCGGAACTGACAAATCCAAAGCGCAATAGCGTAAATACTTTTATTGAGTACGCTTAGAGGTCTATGCGCACAGTAATTGATGGCTTAGCCAAAGAAGGAGATGGTGTAGGCCGCTGTGCTGACGGAAGAGTAATTTTTGTTAGAGGCGCATTGCCGGAAGAAAAAGTCACCGTAACCATCACCGAAGAAAAACCCAAATTTCTACGGGGCAATGTTCTCACCATCCTGGAAGCAAATGGCCACCGAGTTGAGCCCTTCTGTAGTCATGTGCAAGATGGTTGTGGAGGTTGCACTCTGCAGCATGCAAATGGGGACCTTCAGGAGCATATGAAGG
>Ga0208277_1000262_pt1 | contig 31783 bp, 28 predicted proteins | sample ETNtaG_5_FD_185782 | JGI IMG/M metagenome (GOLD analysis project Ga0208277, IMG submission 185782) | Marine microbial and viral communities from oxygen minimum zone, Eastern Pacific Ocean - ETNP201406SV205 (SPAdes) (version 2) | ecosystem: Environmental > Aquatic > Marine > Oceanic ...
CGATGCAAAATTTCCTCTTGGAGATGACCGACATCCCGAAAGTCAAGCCATCCCTTCGTTTACCTACGACACCGAAGTCCTTGCTTGGATGGAGACCATATTGGGCATTCAACCTGCTAAATGGGCCTGTCACGAAGCCGAAACTTCTGCCGCAGTAGGCCAATTATTGTACGAGCAATCCCAACATTGGTTGGAACAACGAGGTGCATTTCAATTTGAGATCGATGGAGTTGTGTTCAAACTTGACCACTTGCAGCAACGAGAAACACTGGGCATGACGGCCCACCATCCACGATGGGCACTTGCATGGAAATTTCCACCTGAAGAAGCCACCTCAGTTTTGATGGGAGTTGAATGGCAAACTGGCCGTACCGGGAACATCACTCCTGTGGCGCGAATCGCACCTCAACGCGTAGGGGGAGTAACGGTTGAAAACACAACACTTCACAATCTTGGTGAAGTGGAACGATTGAATCTCAAGATTGGCGACAAGGTTCTCATCGTCCGCCGTGGCGATGTTATACCTAAAATCGAACGGGGACTTGGAAGAGCAACTCAGTCAGATCTTCTTGGCCGAGTACATGCAACAGGGGAGTTGTACGATGCTGTTTTGCCTGAACCGACCGCAATCGCTGCCCCCGAATGTTGTCCTGCATGTGGAGGAGAGATTGAGGCCGAGGGGGCATTTCTAAAATGCCCAGATTTATTTTGTGTTGCCCGAACAAGCCGTGCAATTCTCTATTGGTGCCGGTCGTTAGAAATGGATGGGATTGGAGAAAAACTTGTTGAACAATTGCTTGACGAAGGCATCATTCGTACGGTAGCAGATTTGTACAGATTGACCTTTGACGAATTGATGACCTTGGAGCGAACAGGAGAGAAATCCGCCAACAACGTGCTTTCGGAGATTTCTAAATCTAAAACCATGATCCTTGGAAGGTTCTTACATGGGTTGGGGCTTTCAGGAATTGGCCCTGAATTAGCAAACGCAATCGCTCAAAAACTCCGTGACGCAAACGGGCTCATTCAATGGCTAGAATCAGCACATGCCTCCAAAGAAGACGCTTTGTTCGGCCCCCATTGCGATGATAACGGAAAATCTCACGAACACAATGAAGCTCTACGCAGTCTAATGGAAATTGACGGAGTTGGCTCAATCGTAGCCCTTCATTTCAGAGACGGTTTAGAGCAACGCAGGGAGATCCTCGAAGACCTCCTGTCATCGGTCGTTGTTCTGGAACAACCAATCCAAGTTTCCGGCGGCTTATTTGAGGGCAAAACATTCTGCTTAACTGGGACGCTGAGCAAGCCGCGCAAGGAAATACAGCAACTCATCCAAGATGCAGGCGGAAAGGTAGTCGGCAGTGTTTCGGAAAAACTCGCCGTTCTTGTTGCAGGCGAAAAGGCAGGTTCGAAGAAGGCAAAGGCCGAAGCTCTTGGAGTTACAATTTGGAGTGAAGCAAACCTCATGGCTCAATTTGATTTAGAAGTACAAGACGAACCTAAAGACTCTCAAACACAATCAAAGCAACCAACGCTTCTTGATTTCTAGAACAATCAACCGTAGAGCATGGCGTTGCTGGTAGGAGAACTGTCTTCGCCCTTTCCTGCACTCTCCATCAAGGCCTTGAGTTGCGCCTCAAGTTTTTCTGCTTCTTCAATGAGAGGCTGGTTTGGAAGGTCAATGGTAGGGAGAAGCGTGTTCAACTTCTCAATGAGAACAGCCGCCGCCCGAGCGTCTGGCCAACGAGGGTCCGCTTCTACCATGAGCGACATGGTCCCTAAACCTCTTCGTGTAGCCTCACTTAGGATACCAGCATTCATTCCCCGGATGACCCCTTGTTGAAGCAAGGGGACGTCCATTTCTTTGAGCATGTCTCGAACGGTCTGGTTGCATCCGATTCCAACCACATCAATCCCTTCGGTATCTTCGTATTCAACGACCGGCTCAACACCATCCATGTTGCTTTTCATTCCGGCCTTTGCGAAAGCATCGATCACGATTCCAGCCAACACTTGATGTTCCTTTGACCACTCAAACAAAGCCCATACAATCTTGTGAACGAGGGGTTCGGGAACCACCATTTCGCTCATGAGCAAGATAACTTGGTCACAACCATCTATACTGCATTGCGGTTTACCTGCATAGGCTCGAATGGGCGGGAGGGGAACTCCTTCTTGGATTAAGGAGAGGGTAGGCAGCCGGTCGTCGACCAAGCCACCAACAAATTCCAATTCAAGATGGTCGATCAAGTAATGAGCGACGATACTTGAGACCATTCCTACGCTCGGAAAGCAAGCAATGACCATTGAGTTCTCGGGTTCTATTACTGTGTTGATGCGAAGGCTTGGTCCATCCATGGGCTTCGCTGGTGGTTCTTTACCTTCAACGCTTTGGCTTCATGTCATCAAAGGCTTCATCATTGACGAGGTTAACCATGGTGCATGAGCGATGGAGCGGAGACGGTACCACGCCCCCACCAGCTCTCTCCTTCAGCATGGAATCGCTATGAGACATGTCCGAGAATGTATTGGCTCAGCCGCCAACGCTTGCCTCGCAAAGCAGGTATGGCTGCTTCACTGGGTACTGCAGTCCATGCTTCGATTGAAGACGTGCTCAACATGGATTTGTCAGGTCGCGACGATAACGAGGCTGGCTGGTTGCCACGGGAAGCCGAAGGATTTCTGAAAACTCGATGGGAGGAAGAAAAAGCGGCATTCATGGCGACGCCCCGCCGCCCCAACTGGAAAGAGGACAAGTGGAAGGAAGCGCTCAAACAGCAACGAGGAGGGATCGTCCTCTTACTCGATCACCTTGGAGCGCGAGAATTACCGCATGACAAAATAACCGTAGCCCTTTGGAAGCGCTTGCAACAATTAACCATCGCCGTGGAAGGCGAATTAAGAACAAGTGATGGAAGACTGATGGGGCGTTTGGATTTACTGTTTGCTGATATTGCCGAAGACGGTTCGATGAAAGGTTGGTTGGTTGCAGATTTGAAAACAGGAAATGCCCCCACAAAAGAATTGAAGACCGAAGTCAATCGTCAACTCCGAATGTATCGAGACATCCTTCTTGCTAACAATCCTTCAGCGCCCCCGGTTCGTACAGAAGGATGGTACACGAAGACCGCCAGCAAATGGTCTGCAGAAGGACCGAGTGTCCTTGAAGATGCTTATGCGGCATGGGAAGCGACTCAAGCCACCCCGATCCCAATGGAGGCAAAACCAGGCCCGGACACCTGCGGCGGATTTTGCGATTGGAAGGCATGGTGCCCTCATTGGTGGACATGGCGCAAAGATTCAGGCACGCTCCACCAAGGCGATTTCAGCGATTCGGTGGTGCTGCTCCACCAATACGACGAAGTCAGTGGAGTTGGCGTTCTTGAGATGTGTGAACCGCTGGATGAATCGGGCCGAGCGATTCCTACCGGAAACCGAGTTTCAGCCAAATTTGATGGGCGTGGAAAAGACGCTCTTGAAGAATTACGAAGCCAAGGCCATCAAGGCCCCATCTTTCTTGGCTCCATCATGACCGCTCGTCGTTCATGGCGTATTGGACCCTGGTGCGATGTTTTACCTTGGAATCCATTGCCGGACGGTGAACCGTACGAACGCCCTTCAGCGTAGATGCTCACGCAATAACTGCCGGGTCTCTTCGCATTCTATTCCCTTTGGAGAAAGCAACCATCCTACATAGGACGGGTCAAGAGCCTGGATTTCAGTCAAATGTTTACCTCGATGGCGCCCGAAGGAAATGACGTAGTGTTCACCGTCTTTGCGAACCTTTCCTAACGAATCAACGGGTTCAAGGTCATTCAAACCGCGTCCAAGTTCAGATGCGTCGCTCTTTCCTTCACCGTGAACAATCCATCGTTCAAGTTCGGAAAGAGAGCGACGAAATGAAGGAGCATGCTCAACTGAAAGCCGCCAGAACAGCAAGAGCGTTGCAGCCGCATCTGCAGCCGCAGTGTGAGCTGCTTCCAATTTGATACCATGCCTACTGCAGAGCGAACCAAGATTGTGTGGGCGTGGAAGCTTGAGCCTGCGAACCAACTCAAGCGTGTCCATGATCGCTTTGGGACGAGGGCACAGCCTTCCCAATCGCAGGTATTCTTTCTCCAGCATGGCGTAGTCAAAATTACGAACATTGTGTCCAACTAAGATCGCTCCGTCAATCAATTCTGCGACATCATCAGCAACCGCTTCAAATCCCTCCAAACTTCTAACATCCCGGTCATATATTCCATGGATCCGGCTTGCATCATACGGTATGGCTCGTTTAGGATTCACCAATCGCTCAAAGTTGATTGTTGCTCCATCCGGCGAGCTCCCAATAAGGGCCAATTGCACGATTTTATCTTGTTGAGTGGATACGCCGGTCGTTTCAAGGTCAAACGCCAGAACCTTTTCACCTTGGAAAAGGTCTTGTCCCATGGAATTCCACTGCAACCGCTCCCCTTTGAACATCACTCTCAAACCGAATGAGCGCTTGGACTGCCCATGGGGGTCCGCGATTGGTTGAAATCAACCCTCGGCCCCAAAAAGGTCACTTCCGAACCCACTCAAACAGAGCAGTCTCCATCGAACGATGATCGTCAGGTATTTGCCGATGTACAACAAATCCGAGCCGAGGAAGCACTGGCCCTCTTCGGGGAGCCAGATGAGCAACAAGAGCCACCGGCCGAGGCGGTAACTGCACCCTACGATGCCGGCGAAGCTGATGCACTTGACCTTTTGAGCGAAGATCAATCGCCATCGTTTACTCATACAGATGAAGTAATGATTGAGGATGTCTCAGAAATCGAAGACCCGTATCTGGATGCACGGATTGAAGGCGATATATCCGAAACCGTGGTGCTTGGCAAGTAAGAAAACACGCCTTCTGTTTAATCACTCCAACCGAACCATTAGAAAGGATGGAGTGCCGGTTTCTAACATGATGCTGGCATCTAAGCAAAGAAGGACCTCCGCAGTTGTTGCTGTAGGCCTGTTTTTGATGTCCATGTTGTCCGGCTGTATCGACGCTTTGGATACAACCGTTACCCCACGTGCAACATTGGAAGCCTACCCCACGCTCATTCAAGAGGGAGAAATGGTTACATTGGATGCGCGGGGCTCCTCCGCAGTTGAAGGGATTATCACCGGATACACCTGGGACTTTGGAGATGGCTCAACAGCAGAAACAGTGGTTGGCTTTACATCACACGCTTTTCCAAAGTTCGGACAATACAGCATTCGTCTAACGGTAACAAACGACCAAGGCGGTACCGATGACGCCGTTGCTACGGTGATTGTTAATGGCGCCCCCGTGATCAATCTTAGCATGCCGCCATCGGTTCGTGCAGGAGATACAGCCCTCTTTGATGCATCACAGTCCTACGACCCTGAAGGTGGACTGCTGACATTCTCATGGGATTTCGACCCTAAGGTTGACACCAATGGTGATGGGGACCCAGAAAATGACCTTGATGCCCTCACGCCCGAAGTTTTGCTGCCCACTGAAAAGTCGGGTATGATTTCCGGCATTCTTCGTATTGATGACAATGACGGGGCATTCTCAACTGAAGCGTTTGAACTTAACATCACAACCCGGACCTTCAAAGTCGTCTGGGTGACTGAAAAGATACAGATCTCATGGGATGAATATCTTGAGCAAGGACAGTCGTGGGAAGGAAACATGACTCCAGGTGACAATGGTCGTGTCATTGCGTTTGATGCCGTCCTTGAACTTGACGAAGAGGACGTGCCCCCTCACGATAACTTCACATTGTTTGTTCATATCGTTGATGATAATTTCCGAGACAATGCACAAACTGAAGGAAATTACACCAACAATCAACCTGTACGAGCAGAAATAACACTTGGAGACATGAATACTCCGGGCGAAGAAGGCCTCTTTGTTGCAGACTCAGAAGAGGAATTGGTTCGTCTTCTGCTCAATGATGAAGGCAATAGCAGCGGGCAAGGAATTTGGCTGTGGTCTGTAGCCGCAAAACAAGCGGAACCTGATTCGTTGTTTGGTGAATTTGACCCCGACCCCGGCAACGATTGGGTTCTAACGGTTGAAATTACGGTCTCAAGACCATCCTTGACCGAAGTGGCAACCAGTGAGTGAAAGAGAAAGGTGTATGAAGAGGGGCGCCTTGGAGAGGAATGGTCACCATGGTGGATACGGTAGAAATCAGTCGTGTTTCAATCCGAAATACAGTCTCAGTCGATCTTTCTGTATGGATGAAACACCCAGATGATTGGGATTTCAGGCCGGCTTTATTTTACTCAAACAATACACTTTCAGTACGCTGTGCTAACCAAGGTCATGAACTCGCTTCTGTAGAATTGGACGATGAGCAGGATGAAACGCTTCAACGCGACCGAGCCGCAGAACTTCGGGTGAAGTTCCAAGTTCACGGAATGCACGGGCGCCTGAAGAACATCCACCCCATCATCGCCGACGGTAAAGCGAAAAAATTAGCCACCGCTAATTGGAAAACGACTCAAACTGTTTCGTTTGAATGAGTCCCAACGAATCTTTCATAACGGTTCAATGAGATTTTGCCGTTTATGAAACAGAAAACAGGTATTGGCAGTCAAAAACGAGCAAGATTCAATCGCTTGTGCAAGGAAGTTCGTCACTTTGTTTCAGCCAATCCTGGGTGTTCCGCCCAAGCAATTGTCGCCAATCTAAACCACGATCAAAGAATGAGAAACCATGGACTTACTCCACGAAAAGTTGGCTTTTTTATCACCCGCCACCTCACCGCATCACTCACCTGGTGGCAAGACCATCGTGCTGGACGGCGAGTGTATGGGCTGATCGGCGATGAACGTTCAAAAAACACACCTGAATGAAGACAAAACGTGGGTTTGACTCATGTAGGGTCTGCGCTTCAGCATGGATATGGAGGGTCAAATTGCAGCATATTTCGACCTCGACGGAACCCTTCTCAATGCGTCAAGTGAAAAGACCCTAACCGCCCATCTCGCTAAGCGTCGTCCGTGGCGCATCCCATGGGGCGCAGTCGCTTGGACAACGGGGTTCCTTACCAATTTATTACGAGGCCGTTCAGTCTATGATGCTGCCCGAAACCGAGGGCACCTCTCATTGGCTTCTTGGGATGTATTGGAAACATATTCACAACACCTTGCAGAACATGTTTTACGGCCTCAGGTGTCTCAGCAAGCATGGGAGCGATTAAATTGGCATCGAGAACAAGGTCACCGATTGATTTTGGTTACGGCGACAGTAGCTCCCATGGCCGAAGCGATGGCAAAAGTCCTGGATATGGATGAAGTGTACGGTTGTGGACCAAGTGAGCGGTCGGGCCGGTTATCGGGATCAGAACGAGGGTGGAGCGTACCTCGTAGAAAAGGCAAGGTTCCAGTTGTGCAACAAGATGCTCTCCAGCATGGGCATGACCTCGGGCAATGTTACGGGTATGGAAATACCCATGCCGACTCTTGGTTTATGGCCTTGTGCGGGCACGCAGTGGCCGTTAATCCTGAAGGGTCCTTGAGGAAACATGCCGAGAATCAGCAATGGGAAATTGTTGAATGGCGTTGAGACTTCATATATTGTCAATTGCAATCCTTGTCATGGATTACGAGGAAGAAGAAGTCGGGAAAATTGAAGCAAGCACAAACATCCAATATTCACGAAGAGAATTGCTCTTGAACGAGATGTTGGAGGCCACCGAAGCATCACGGCGTGCAGCACGTTTGGTTCATAACATCGTTGAAAACAATCCAGAAAAGATGTTTATTGACAAGGATGGCAAGATTGTCATCAACGGAAGCCTTGCAACATACAGAGTTGATATGAATGGTTTTCACAACAAAATGAACAATCCATTTGATTACAGTTCCTTTGACCAAGTAGAAGTTCACCCAAAAGGAATCCTGTCCGAGAAATTTCAAACCGCTTGTGTCCAGGTGCAAATGCATGCCTCCATGCCTGCTTATGACCTCCTAGGGGCCTATTTATTGGGCTTGATGAACGATGAGCATACTTGGCTGGAAGAGAACATGACTCCGCTTCGAAGGGCTTTGTACTCAATGTATGGTTTGAGAATGAGTCCGCTTACCGAGTCTCTTTCTGAACACCTTTATCTTCAATATAAAGGCCAGTTTGATACCAAAAACGACCGCTTAACTTTCAACGGTACCAACGGTTGGAAATGGCGGCTGTCCTTTGGCAACCCCCTCGCACGAGGCTTCAAGATTGAATATCAAAAGCCACGTCAAGACTGGTGGAATCATATGTTTGATGACCACTCTGTTGAAACTACAGACCACTACACAATGTCCCATTTCTTCGACATCGTAGAGCATTTGTCTCAATCTCCCGCTTTGCTTCGTCAAGCCGCTGAATGGAACACAGACCCAATTTTTGTTCGTAAAGTTGCATCTGATTATCCACCTCTTGCACGAGACCTTATTTCACGAATTGAAGCCGAAGATTACGACCCATCTGAGATTTACTCCTTTTACGATGAACCTATTGATTCCAATGACGCCATTCAGATTTCATTTTTGGACGACCAAATAAGAAGCATGATTCTTGCTTAAGCTGATTGGTGTTGAATGGCGGCCCCACCGCGATTCGAACACGGGTTCGAGGCTCCGCAAGCCTCTGTGATATCCAAGCTACACTATAGGGCCATTTTGGGCGACCGGCCGCCCCAATATAAGCGCGAGGGTGATGTTTGCCCCGGCTCGCACAAGGGTTCATTGAATTGAGCCTCTTGGGGCAAGCATGGCGGTAGTGATAGAACGACCCGTAGAATTCCCCATGGTCGATTTAGCAAACATCGCCTATTACCCACGGATATACGATTTAGCGCACCGCGTGTTTGAAGCGTCTTGGCTGGAGATGTGCGGTGTTGATTACCCGACCGTCTTGGGCCAGATCAACGTTGGATTTCCAGTTGTGAACATCACTTCGGAATTCAAAGCCCCCATGCGTTATGGGGACATGATATCTGCTCACATTTCAATTTCCCATCTCGGAACATCGTCACTTGTTTGGGAGTACCGATTCTTCAATCAGCACGGAGATTTGGTTTGGACATCATCGCAAACGACAGTTTGTGTTGATATGACTACGCTTCAATCACGGACGATTCCGGACGACTTGAGAGAAGGACTTCTCGCACATATGGAAGGGGGCGTTGAAGGTGGAAAGTAATGATATTCGTCCGGATTCCAAAGGCCCGAAGAACGTAGCAATTTTGTTGTTCATTAGCGCACTTCTCTTGGCCGGCTTTGCCTACCAAGATTGGATGCAGCACCAAGGTGGACTTACAGATTCTCAAGTCGACACCTTCCTCGCAACACCTAACAGTCAAGGCGGCGAGCCGACAACGGTTGATGATTTTCGCAATTTTGAGGACGCAGTTCAATCAAATAAGGGCTATTTGATCCGGTCGATTGGCCTGGCTATCACCACAGTTAGTCTCTTGATCGGAGCACCCCTACTGCATCGTTTGAACATCAAGGGCGCCTACCTCTGTGTTGCTGGAGCAGTGATAGGCCTGTGTTCTGGCGTGTTTGGAAGTTTTCAGATCAATCAATCAGCACAAATGCATCTCGGCGACGCCATGATGCTAACCTACGAGATATGGGTCTATCTTTGCGGCACCATCATGTCGCTTTGCCTCGCAGTCGCCGCCTTACCGCTTCTCAATACGAGGGCCCGTTTGGCTTTGTCACCAGAAGTAAAGTTGATTCAAGAAGAATCAGAATAGTCTTCATCCTTTGGTTGAGGCCATTTTTTTGATAGGGCTTTACGCAAATCGTCGTCCATGGTCGCGTTCCACCAGTCGCTTCCCTGCCATATCGCATATTTGCCTCGTATGCCACGAAGGTCGGCTCCCTTGAATTTGCAATTTTTAAAATTGGAGAGGTTCATTCTCGCTTTTCTAAGATCGGCCCCTCTAAAGTCAGAGTTGTCAAACGATGATTTCATCAAATCAACCTCGACCATGGATGCCCGTCTGAAGTCGCAGTGGGTGAAGTCACCTTCGGTTAGGTCGGCACGATCAAGAATTGCTCTTCGGAAGTTGGAACCGGTGTGACGTCCTTTACGAACCAGCTCTCCTGTTTTGTTTTGAAACGACCAGTCAAGGATTACGGACTCTTCTGCTGTGGATTCGTCGTCGCGGGGGTCTCCAGTTCCACCTCCCGACATGACCATGCTAGCACCTCAAGCGCCGGAGCGCTTGTCCAGATGTGCTTGGCCTTCGGGTGTAAGGATTGCGAATCGATTTTTCTCATCCTTGCCGTTTGGTACGACCAAGAAATTTTTCTCTTTCAAACGGTTGAGGTAAAGTGAGAGGTTACCAGGTGATTCAATACCTGCATCGCTGAACAATTGGTTGACGACACGGGGAGGGCTGTCGCTAATGCCTTCAACATCCCGAAGATAGTGTATGGCGCCGAGAACTTGGTCCGGTTTTCGTGACAATGCGCAGTTATTCAGTAAGGCGCGGAAGGCTGACCCACGCTCGGGCAAACCAGCGTCTCGAGCGGCATTCACGGCAGCTTCAAGCGCGTTTTCTCTCGCCTCACGGATTCGCTCCAGAAGCATGGTCCAAGTATGGTCGGCCTTGGCAGCCGCCAATTGTTCGTCAATTTGGATTGTGGCTCCCTCAAGATTAATTTCAATGTCGCCTGCTTGAACTGTAAGTCGCAAAATAATCTCTCCTTCTCAATGAAAGGGAAACTCAATCATTCATAACCTTATGTTGTGAAAAATGATACATTTTCCGCGAAATTTAGAGGGTTCGTCCATGCAAAACAAACATAACAGGTAATGTGTAGCAACCCATGAGGCCATTAAAATGAACTCCCGCAAAATTTTGGGAATTGTGCTTATGCTGATGTTGGTCGGGCCAGCCTGGTCGGTTATGTTTGCCAGTGCTCAAACAACGACCCTTTCTGTATTTTCAACCGGTACAGCCCAAGAAACAATAACAATGAGTGGCGGCACACATGCTTCTCTTGGGTTTGATCTAGAACGAAATACTACCATCCAAGACGCATTTTTCTTCTTATCTCCAGACTCCGGAACGACTCAATCTCCAGGTAACCTGTGGTTGGACCTTGACCAAAATGGAATCAACGAATGGGAATTCAACCAGACTAATTATGGTGGTTTTGGCCTCCAGACAATGTTTGCAGATGGAAACAATTCAACTTCAACTCTAATCAGCCCAAATAGCGTGGTTCAAATGAGCACCAATTCATCCGACTTCCTCCTCCCATATGGTGCGGCCCTAAGCGACGCCCGAATTACGGTGGAATTTGAGCCTACTTTTTCGGGAGGATTTTACCAGATGGGGCCCGTGATCGATGTAGCAATAGGTGATATTGAGAACAACAGCCTTTCAGACGCAGTCATTCTTTCTTCGTCAAATGCGACCACGGGTGTTGGAACAGCGTTCAGCGTTATGAGTCTCGACAATACAACAGGGATTACAAACACATCGTGGACGCCGACATGCACCAACGCAACCCGTATCATGGTCGATGATTTGAACGGGGATTCGTTCCAAGATGTAGTCACATACGCTCCTACTGATAACGTTCTGTGCACGCACCTTTACAACGGGACCACCGGGAGTTTCTCAGCTCAATCCAATTTCACCCTCCCTTCAACGGTCATAGACTTGGATATCGGCGATACGGCAGATGATGGATACGCCGATTTGATTACCATTCGGTCAGGCGGAGTTGTTGATATTGCGGAATACAATGCCAAGAGCGGAGGTTATGCTTCAGTCAGTTCACTTACAATTTATCAACAGTCAGGAGGCACTACAACCGCCACATTATCGGCCATGTACCTGGCCCGTTTTAACGGGGAATTGAACCCCTACAAACTTGTTGTCGTGGACAATAACGGCCAATGCATCCAAATCGAATATTTCCAAAGCACCAGCGTTTACGCTGAATTGGTCAGTCGATTTAGCGGCTTGGGAACGGATTCTATTTATGGAGACATTGACAGTGACGGAGACCTTGATTTCATCGCAACTCGGGGGTCAGGTCACCGGTCAATCGAAAATAGAATCACTTCATGGGACAGCGACAATCATCAAGGGCTCCTCGACCTTACCAATGCTTCAATTATTGACCATAATTATGACATGGACAGTTCACTCTTCCTCCCACAATTAGCCGTATCGGATGGTAACCCAAGTACCATTGAAGGTAATTTCACAACATATAATTTTGATACCACCGGCAACAACCAAGGCAGAGTTCTCTTCAACACCGAAGAAGTCATTGAACCTTGGACCATGCCAAAATCAATTGATTTTGGAGATTTTGACGGCGATGGTATTCGGGAACATGTTATTGTGGCAGGAGAAGGGTCTCAACATGGTGTTTTCATCGGAGGGTGGCACGAGATCGGATACGACGTTGACCACAATTCAGTTATGGATTACACCGCATCAGGATACGCCGGTAATGGCTCCAATGGTCTGCCGCCACTTGAGATTCTTGATCCTGTCAACAATCTAAGTTCAGACTTGGGCATGATGAGTTACAGTTGGGATTGGACAGTGGACGGCTACGGGATTCAGATGTCTCCAGTTAACTTTTCTTTAGGTTCACTCGGTAACGGGACCTTCCACTTTTCTGAACTCAACATCACCTACGATGCTGATTTCCAAGTAAATTTCAATCCTCATCCTGTTGGGAATTTAACCAATGTCCTCAACCAACAGATGACGGGCGGCTCGGGAACACTCTTTGTGCCTCTGGTATTTTCATCAACCCAAAATGGCAGCTTCTTAATTTCAAATCCAACGGTGACGTACATCCAGGGGGCTCCAAACATTGCATTACCCCCTACGCCGGTCTTGCAGGTGGCTCACCTCAACAGCACTGTTGCTGAAATCATATGGCAAAACCAATCGGACTTTGGTGATGACTTGCTCGAGTTCATTGTGTATCGAGTGGGGTCGAATCAATCGTTGGATCTGATGAATATTTATTCCAATTCGATGCTCAACGGCACGATGGATTCTAATTTCCTTCCAGGCGAGACCTATACCTATTACGTCCGTAGCATTCACGCATTTGGAGTGACGAGTAACCTCTCAGCCCCGCTTTCAATATACATACCGTATCCCCCTCCACAATCCTACATCCCGAACATAACGGCCAGCGACCATCCCGGCGACGGCGGCGGTGTTTTGGATGTGTCTTGGTCATCAGGACATGCGTCAATAACTCATCACAACGTCTATGTTTCAAGCACGAACTTTACATCGATTGCTGAACTCAATGCATCGGTCGTCGTACCATCTTCTGTACTTATGGCAAATATCAGCGTTGATGATGAAGGTCAGCCGCTGACCGATGGTATTGCATATTATGTCGCCGTTGTTGGCGTTGACCAATACGGCAATGCATCACAGCAGGTGATTGCAAACGGCCCATTTTACACAAGGAACGATACGGCGTTGGTGACAACACTCGATGTGTCCTATGTTGGGTTCACAGAAGATACGGCACTATCGCAAGTGTTGCTGAAAGAGGACGGCTCTTTGCATGTTACCGCGCATCTTCATCACGATGGCGTGGCAGTCGATGGAGCGGAATTGTCGCTCAATATTTTTGGAGAAAATGATAATTATACCCTTTTCGAAACTACAAATGACTCAGGAATTGCAGTCTTCACGGTAGCCGATCTAAGCACATTGGGGCCGATTGAGGCTCTTGGTTCAATGTCGCTATCGGTCGCTTATGCTGGCAGCCAAGGTGGAGTCATCGACCGTCCACTCACTCCAGCATACAACCAAACCGATGCGTTTGGAACGGTAGCAGTGAATTTCACAACCGTTGAACCGATTTCACTGGCAGAAGACGGCTCGTTCACAACAACCCTATTGGTTGATGCTCAGAATACAGATCAGCAGAATTTGCTGGCTAACATGTTGGTTGGATGGGATGTCAAATCCGAGGATGGCTCCGATGTATTCAACGGCACAGGCACAGTTCAAGGTAACGAGATGGTGTTGTCTGGCGTTGGCTCATACGGTGGAACGTTGTACATTCAACTTGATCCCTCAATGCCATATTACTACACGCCGGGCATGTCGTTAACGCTGTTGTTTGAGGACGCCCCCGTTGTTGACCAAAATCAAAACAATTCTTCAACGACGAACGACACATCTACCTTCCCCGCCACCATACTTCCAGGAACCGTTGACTGTGGAACAGCCACATATTCATGGTCAGATAACGGAACCGATGAATCAATCATTTGTGTCATTACCAATCCAAATCCATTCGGCGTGCAAGTAGCGTTTGACTGGAAATCTATTCCATCAACGCTACCTCCAATTTCATTCGAGACCTTCAATAATCCCGACTCCATGCCTGCAAATGGTATTCTTGAGGTTGAATTTACTCCAGTCCGCAATGGGCCTTCTGACGGCCTATTTCCTGGAATGCAAGGCGTGGGATACGTGCTTCAACTCACATGTTTGGACGATGAAACGAGTCGGTGCGCAAATATGACCACGCCTTCCGCCAGTTCCGAAGGCGAGATTCAGTGGACGCTCGGCGAGAAACCCTTGAACGCCACAGACAATACAGGCCCAACCAATAGCGGAGAAGACGGGAGCTCAAGTTCTACAACTCCTGTTTTGGTCGGAATTGGAATTGTATTGTTTGTTGCAGCAGCGATTGGAGGAGCCATCTTCATGCGCTCTCGTTTTGAAGATGATTTCGATGATGAGGACGACGAAGATTACTATGCTGAAGCCATGGATGGGCCCGACGCCCGCTCCGAGAAGAAACGCTTCAACCTTGCCGAATCAAAATCTCTCGACTCACTCAAGGCAGAAGGTAAGGTGCTCCACGAAGATGCACCGGAAGGACTTGAATCCCCGAGGCTTGGTAGCAGTGCTGATGCCTTCCAATTTGGAGCAACTGCTGAAGATGCGATTCCAGAAGTGAATGAAGAGGAAGACGATGCCCAAGATTCCGAAGAAGAGTGGGCTGAAGAAGCCGAAGAGGACGACGGAATCTCTGTAGACGAAGATGGTACAGAATGGTGGGAAGATGAAGAAGGCGTCTGGTGGTACCGTGAAGAAGGTTGGGAAGACTGGGCTGTTTGGGAAGATTGATTCAGCCGTGAGTCTTTTCATGGACTGACGGTTGGCCCATAACTGGAGCGAATAAACATGGATGCGAATCTTCAACCCTATGCGCTGGTCCTGCATCAAGATGCAGACCCTCGTACTGGAGGCGTCGCCATCTGCGGTTTTACAACAGCAGGAATGGTTGGTGTTATCGCAACCTCGCATATCATCAAGGAGTTGAAACTCAAGCAATTGGGCACGGTAATGCATGCTGACTTCCCCGCAGTTGCTCTTATTCACAATGAAGTCCCCAAGCATCCAGTGCGTGTTTACCAAGGCGAGGGAGTGGGCATCTTCACCTCCGAAATACAGTTCGGGAACGAGACCGATATTCCCTTTGCAACGACCGTCCTTGAGTGGTTTACAAAGGGCGGCTTTGACCGCCTCATTATTGTTGACGGGCTGGTTCGCCCCGAGAAGGAATTGAGCCAAGGTGAACTGTTTGGCGTAGGGTCAATTCAAGCCTCTCGTGAGCGGCTTAAGGGCTTGGATATTGAACCGATTCAACAAGGAATTGTAGCCGGGATTACTGGATTTTTATTGGGCGAAGGCGACCGTTTGGGAATTGACATCACGGCGCTTTTATCCGAGGCCAATCCGATGTACCCGGATGCTCGGGCCGCTGCTATCGCAGTCGAGGCGATCAGCGATTTAACGGGCATAGAAATCCCATTGACCGACTTGTTGGAAAATGCACGGGCCATTGAAGACAATGTCCGAAACATCATTGAGAATGCATCTCAAATGCTTCCTGCACCAGAGGCCGATAATGTCACTGACATCGACCCATCGTTTGGCTGATGATTTGAGCTTGATTCGCTCCAAACACTTGGAAGATAGATGCTTATTGCCCAACCAGCAAGCGCACGCACTCTAGAACCGCTTCAAGCGGAGCATCTGTTACAAAGAATGGGTCAATATCGGGGACTCGAGCCGCACAATGACCCTGTTCTTTGAGGGTTGAAAACAGCACTTCCATCTTTGGAGCGTGCGAGACGCCCGCCATATTAGGGACATCGTCAATGTGCAACAAAAGATGCTCTCGGCTCATCAAGTCAGCAGCATCAGCAATGTAACGTACACTTCTTCGCAGTTCACGCTGGGAGTATTCTTGGTCTGCTTCGTCCCACTGGAGTCCAGCCTTTGTTGCCTGCTTAACTTCCTCCGTTGAGGGCGAACATAGGTCAAGCGCCCGCTCTTCAGTCATACGGCCAGCGATCTCTTTACTCCACAAAGGGCCAACCCACATTGGGCCGCTTCCCCTCTCAACCTCTTCAGGAGTCGGGTGTTGTACAAATCGGTAACCACCTCGGGGCTCACGAATACGCCATCCCATCATATCCATGACAGTGGATGCCCGTTCCTTGCTACGGCTTACCTTGACGCTTACACGAACATGATGGCCATCAAAGAGCGCTAAAACGGGTTCAATGAACCGGTCATGGCGGGCCGAAGTCGTCGCCACCTGGCCAAGCAAAACTCGTACTGCATCATCATGCGCATAGGTGTCAACGATTCCTTTTGCACCGTATCGTCGTTGTTGAGATGATGCGCTCGACCCAGTTAGTGCGGCGGTATCGGTGGCTGTAACCTCAAGGAACCCTATTCTTGCAAGGCCTTGTATCGCGGAATCCAGAAAATTCACAGGAGAACCGAAGGGGTCGAGATCCACCCATTGGTAAGCGGCTTCCATCAATGCGATACGGGCGTCATTTTGCATCACGAAGATTCCGTTTTCCATTTGCCCTTCAGGTATCCGTTCATATCGGTCATCTTCAAGAGCATGCCCTACCGTTACCTCTGGAGGGAAAGACCGATGGGAATGTTTCAACCAATCCAGAGCAAAAGCGTCAAGGTCATTCGCTGCAATTCGAAGCCGAGGTTGAACTTGGGCGGGGAGCTCATTTCTCCACCGGCGTACGCGTACACCGGTTGCACAAAGGGCGTCAAGGGCGCGAAGGTCGTGGCCAGGTTTCACCAACCAGTCGTGCTCCAAGGCATCAGCAAGGAGCATTACCGAACGTGTTCTGGCTGGAGCCATTGCGGGATTGAGGAATCCAGGGCCCGTACGTTTTGCTGGACCTCTTGGCATGTGAGTCGGGCGTTCTTGGTCTTCGCGCAGGTGGACGAGTGTCTTTCCTTCAAGCCAAAGATGGCCGGGGGAATTTGACCCTTGGGATTCTCCGACCATAAATAGGCCAAGAGCCTCTCCCTCAAGACCGCACCGACGCGACAAGCATCAGTAATGAGAGAATTCTACGCCGTCGATGGCGTGAGTAACGATGTGACCGTTATCGGTTACAGAACCGACGATTGCAGTGCCGGGGAGCCGTTGAGAAATCCAATCCGAGATGCTTTGAGCGTGTCCTTTGTCCACCGCAATGACCATTCCCATTCCCATGTTGAACGTCCGATACATCTCTCGAGTTTCCACGCCCCCCGCTTCTTGAAGCCACTTGAATTCAGGGAGTACAGGTAAGGGGGAGTCAATGGACCACCCAAGCGTGTCATGGAGGCGAAGAAGATTGGACAATCCCCCGCCGGTTACATGGCAGATAGCGTGAATATCTGAAATTGAAAAGTTTGAGCCGTTGCGAGCTTCATTGAGCAAATCAACCACCGGGTCACAATAGATCCGAGTTGGATTGAGAACCACTTCACCCATGGTCGGTTCACCGTCAGTCCAACGAATGAATGTCCTGTGCGGGTGAGCGCTGTCAAATGGAGCAGGTGAACGATAATCAACACCAACATGCTCAACAATCCGACGAACCAACGAGTAACCGTTTGAGTGGATTCCCGATGAAGGAAGACCGATCAAGACGTCGCCTTCTTTCAGATGTTCGCCAGTGATGGCTTCTCCTTTGGGCAACCATCCAAGGGCTGTACCGGACATGTCCAATTCCGTGACGATGCCAGGCAATGAGGCAGTTTCCCCTCCCGCCAAGGTTACTCTTGCTTGTCGGCAGGCTTCTGCAAGCGAAGCACCAAGAGCAGCATGAATGGCCGGATCAGGTTTTGGAACGGCAACATAGTCAACAAAGGCGATCGGTTCGGCTCCAACACAAAGCAGGTCATTTACATTCATTGCCATACAGTCAATGCCTACGCCACCCCATTGTTCGAGCATCGTGGCAATTTGTAATTTACTCCCGACACCATCTGTAGCCATCGCCAAAAGATTGTCTCCAAATTCAATGAGTCCACCAAATCCGCCGGGGAGGTCAACTGGAGCTCCAGGTGACCCCGGTTTGCGAACGCTCTTGCTTAACGCCCCGATAAGAGAAGCAACTGCCGACCCTTCAAGGTCGATATCAACCCCAGCACTTGCGTAGTCCATGGGCTCGTCCATGGATGTACCACAGGTTCTCGGCTCAAGAAGAAACCGCTTCAATTTCTTGATTGATTATTGCAATGACGTTGACAGAAGCGGCAAAGAAACATCCAATCGGTGGTCAATACCACTGTGCGTCCCCACGAATTCTTCGTAGGTATGTGGGATGGACAACGATTCAAGCCGGTTAGCAAGTCGTCGGGTGCCGTAGTGGATATGATACTGGTCTTGGCCACCACAATCAATGAAACAAAGCGCCATATTTGACAACGCTTGGTGATGCTGTTCGATCATCTCGAGTGGGTCATGATTCATCCAGCGCTGCCATGCCTCCTTGTCAAGAACGCAGGTGTGAATATCAACGGGCAATTCCACTCCTAAATCAAGAGAAGCACTTACCGGGCGCGGGTCGTATGATGCTGCAAGGGCGCACATCATCATCGTGTGGAAGTCAGATGAACGCATGGAAGGGGCTGCTGCAAGCCGCTTAAGATATGCTTCTGCCGAGCCATCCGCAGCGATGTGGGTTACGGTTTCGCCCCAAGTTCCACCGTACATCAGCTCGAAACCGACATCCCCTGAATGCGAAGCGATGGCAGACCATACATCGGGTCGAAGCATTCCGTTGACCATCGCGCCGTAGCCACCGGATGATTTTCCAACCAATCCAAAACGGTTGTTGGTTGAGTATCTTTGAGCGATTTCAGGACAGAGGCCTTCAGCGAGCCATGTGGACCACTTACCAAGGACGGGCGAATCCACAAACTGATTTCCTCCTAGAGAAGTGAATGTATCTGGCATAACCAAAATCACTGGTTTCATCTCTCCCATAGAAACCAATCGTTCATGGCGTTGAGGGAGGGTTTCTCCGAAGGCCTTCCACCCTGCTCTTTGTGGGCCGCTTGATGTGAAGGGAGCAAGATAGATGACAACGGGAAGTTTTCCTCCACGTTCTAAAATTTCCACTCCCTCGGGCGCAAGGTGGACAAGAACTTCTCGCTCTGTTGGGTCTCCGAGACGATTTTCAAGCAAGTTGGAATCAAAGGACCACCGTTCAACGCGACCACGAACTGGTGTGAATTGGTGTGCTGGCATGGTAGCGGGTAGATGTCGTGATTCATGTGTTCTGCGGTGCTGGGGTCTTTCCAATGGACGCCGTTTTGCTAAAGAAAAAGGGGCCAGCAAACCCCCATTCTTCCAGTGGAAACAAAGGGGTAGTGTTCCATTTGGGAATTCATTATAGAGTGTAGGCAACCGAGTCAAGTATCTACGGGCGGGAAAGAGATGGTCTCAATTCAAGAATTTGATTTACCGGCGCGTTGGACATCTTTGATTCAAGACAACTTCTCAGAAGCGGTGCATAATCTTGCACACATGTGGCCCGACGAGCAATCATTGGCGGTGTCCTATCGTATCATTGAAGGATACGACCACGAATTTGCCCAAGATTTACTCGCCAACCCCGAGCACCATTTCTTGGCCGCCAATCACGCCTTGAGGCAATTTTTACTCGATGCTGGCCACGGCAACATTCTGCCGTTTGTTAGAATTGAGCACCTGCCAAGCGACCAAACACGAACCGTCTCACAACTTCGTGCCGACGATATCGGACAAATGGTTGCTCTTGACGCTGTTACGACCAAAATTTCCGGAGTTCGCCCACGATTGTATTCCGCAGTCTTTGAATGCGTTGCATGCGGCCACCACACGGAAATCAATCAGCCGAACGAACAAGAATTGATCGAACCTTTGGAATGTTCCCAAATCGACGGCGGGTGCGGCCGGCAAAAGCGTCAGACTCGGTTTCAGTTGCAACAGAAAGCTTCCCATCTGATCAATTCACAATTCATTGAGTTACAGGAACTTCCCGAACAAATGAAAGGTGGAATTCAACCCGAACGAATCATCTGCATCGGCGAGCAGGATTTGGCTGGTAAATTAAATCCAGGAGACCGAGTCAAAGCCAACGGCGTTCTCTTTATTCGCTCTCAACGCAAAGGAGGCAAAGACACACCGGTGTTCGACATTTTCCTACGAATCCACTCCCTTGAACGGCAAAACATTCCTTTGGAAGAGATCATTATCACGGAAGAAGAAGAACTTGAAATCCGTAATATAGCACGTCAACCGGACGTGAAGGAACTGTTAACGCGCAGCATTGCCCCGTCGATTTTTGGCATGGAGTTCATCAAACGGTCACTCATGTTGCAATTGTTCGGAGGGGTTGCACAACTGAATCCAGATGGAACCCGAAACCGCGGCGACATCCACATCTTGCTCATGGGAGACCCCGGTGTTGCAAAATCACAACTTCTCAATTACATGGCGTCCATTTCTCCAAGAGGTAGATTCACGTCGGGTCAATCCGCATCCGCCGCTGGTTTGACAGCAGCTGCGGTTCAAGACGCAACGGCGGACGGACGGTGGACCTTGGAAGCAGGGGCCCTCGTCCTTGCAGACCTTGGGCTTGCAGCAATTGACGAATTCGATAAGATGAACAGCGCCGACCGTTCGAGCATGCACGAAGCCATGGAACAACAACGCATTTCAATCTCCAAAGCAGGGATCAATGCAAGTTTGAGGACCCGTTGTGCAATTCTTGCAGCTGCAAATCCAAAGGCAGGGCGCTTTGAGCCCGTGAGCGACCTTCCTTTCACGGCGCAAATTGACCTTGCCCCACCGTTGGTTTCTCGGTTTGACATTATTTGGTTGATTACCGATACGCCAGATGGCGATAACGACCAAAAGATTGCGCAGCACATTATTGCAAACCGAATGAAAGGCAGCAGTGAGTTGTTGGTCCATGAAGGCTCCTTGCCCGACCCTTCAAGACCTACTGCGTCGTCCAAAACCTCCACCAAAAAGAAGGGCGGAACGTACGATATTCTCCCACGAGAAATTCTGCGAAAGTATGTTGCTTACTCAAAACGGAACATCCATCCAAAACTAACAGAAAAAGCAAGAGAGGCCATCGTGGGATACTATGTTGAAACCCGAAAGTCCGGTGGCGAATCATCAGACAGCGTCGCCATAACCGCACGTTCTCTTGAAGCCCTTTCGCGCCTTTCCGAAGCCAGTGCGCGCATTCGTCTTTCCAACGAAGCAACGATTGAAGATGCAGAAATGGCCATTCAACTTACTAAATTATGGCGTCACGATTTGATGGGAGAGCATTTTGATGAAACAACCATGCAATCTGGGAAGAAGGGAACGGTTCGCAACCAAGAAAAAATCATTCTTGACCTTGTATCAACGCTCCAAAACGAGTCGGGCAGTTCAGCCAACCTTCTCGATGTGTTGACCGAAGCAGAGCGAAACGATATCAGCCGTGGAAAGGCGGAAGATATCATTGACAAACTTTGCAGAGAAGGGCGAATGATGCGCCCTTCTGGATACGAGACCCTGCAAGTTGTTTGATTCCAAATGAGGGTGGTGCTCATGAAGGTTGAGCCCTTCGCAGGTTCATGGCCGGTGAACCCGAAGGCGATGTGAGTCGCTCAGACCTGTTGGACCCCGTCCAAATAGGCTTCATGTGCGGTTTGGAGGTTCACCAACAATTGGCTACGGGAAAGCTCCACTCTCGTCAAACCGGAGAATTGTACGATGTTACTGCTGAAACGGTCCCTGATGATTGGCCTCGTTTCGCTCGTAAACTTCGGGCATCTCGTGGGGAAGGGGGTGCCATAGACATCGCAGCTCGTTTTGAAGCAAAGCGCAATCGTTCCTTCATTTATGCACAATCTCCTAATTCAGGGCTGATTGAACTTGACGAGCAACCTCCGGTTGAATTGGACCGAGACGCCGTAGACATCTCCCTAACGGTTGCAGCATTGTTGGGAGCCCATCCAGTTTCAATGATACAAACGATGCGCAAAACCGTCGTTGATGGCTCAAACACAAGTGGATTTCAGAGAACATCGTTGATCTCCACAGGAGGGCTGTTGGAAACCAAGGAAGGCCAAGTGGGCGTAGAGGTCTTGTGTTTAGAAGAGGACAGTGCCCGAAAACTGGATACAATCGATGTTCAAGGTGGCCAACAGGTGTTGTACAATTTGGACCGATTGGGACTTCCTCTTATCGAGATTGCTACATCCCCTGACGTCCAAACCCCCGAACATGCAAAGTCCACTGCCATTGCCTTGGGGCGTATTTTGCGCCAAACCCGCCGTGTTCGTCGCGGCCTTGGTAGCATTCGCCAAGACCTAAACGTCTCTATCGGGGCGGGCGACCGGGTTGAAATCAAAGGATGTCAAGATTTGGATTGGATTCCCCGCATTATCCGATTGGAAATGGCCCGCCAATTGCACTTTTACCGCCTCGCCAACGATTTGAGAGCGAGTTTGGACCTACCAGCACTTCCACCTCACAGAAACGACGACGATGTTGAGGTTGAACAGCGTGTTTCTGAACGTGTTGAACAACATTTACCATGGGCCATTCACGATGTCTCGGAGGCGTTTGCACACTGTGAATCGGCGATGATCAACAAAGGTCTTGAAGCCGGCTCGTCAATGATGGCTCTCCCACTTCCAGGATTGAAAGGAAAACTGGGAACAAAAACAGCCGATCACAACGGCGCCCAACTTCCTCGTTTGGGGCGCGAACTCGCCGGTGCATCAAAACTAGCGGGTGTCAAAGGTATCTTTCACGCCGACGAACTTCCTGCCTACGGCATCTCTGAGGATGAAGTTTCCAAAGTCCGAGCCTCATTGGCGTTGAATGATGAGGATGGATTTGTGTTGTGCTGCGCCCCGGTTTGGCAGGCCGAACTCGCTCTTGAGGCCGCTTTAAGCCGCGCACGTCTTGCTTGGCATCGCATTCCTCAAGAGGTCCGGAATGTGGTTGTCAAGAAAGGTTCTCCAGAAGACGGTACGACCGCTCCAATGCGCCCCCTTCCTGGGCGCTCGAGAATGTACCCTGAAACGGATGTACCTCCGCAACAGGTCATGCCCTCGCACTGGCAAGAGATATCCGACAATTTACCGATGTCAGATTCGGAACGTGCCGAGAGACTTCGTGATTTGGATATCTCAGACGACCAAGCCTCTCAGTTGCTTGCTCGCGAGTTGGATGATGTGTTTTGGAACCATAAGTCAAACCTTCCCGAAAAAGGGTGGGCGTCCCTGTTGTTGGTTCACGATGAAGAACATCCCATGATGTTGGTTCACGTTCTTTCACTTCGCGAAGACGGTCTTCTTTCACGTGAAAACATGGACAGTGTGATCGAGGCCCATGCTGGCCAAAATCCAGCAAAAGAGACACTTGTTGCTTACTGCGAGGCGCACGAACTTGCCCCTGGCGACGTCAGTGGCCTTGCAGATGTGATCGATAAGATCATTGCCGAACGTCTTGATTTTGTCAAGGAGCGAGGAATGGGTGCGATGGGCCCTTTGATGGGGATTGTCATGCAAGCAGCAGGAGGCGCAGATGGCAAAGAGGTCAGCGCACTCCTCCGTGCAGCAATTCAGTCGGTCACGGAGTGATTGCATGATAAGGCGGATGGCCATTCTCTGCATGCTTTTTGCCCTATGTGCTGCAGCTTTCCCAGTTCAAGCAACATCCGAAGCCTCTTGGCAACTCGATTGGGAAGTTGACCTTGGCGAAGGTTATATCTCCACGAAACCGGTCATCGCCAATGAAACCGTATTTGTTCGGTCATCTGGCTTTTGGACTGGAGATGAACGACCCCAAGTCTTTGCGTTTTCTTTGGAAGGGGAGCAACGATGGAATCGAACGAGTGCAACGACCGTTCAACATGATATGAGTCCCTTGATACTCATTGCAAATGGAACGGGCCCGTGCGGCTCTTGGCCAGAACTCCTTGTCGTGGGCTGGGCTGATGGAACGGTAGAGGCGTTGAATCCGGAGAATGGGACTTTGGTTTGGAATCAGTCTTCATTTGTTCAGGGCTGGGGGATTACGGGAGCTCTTGCAGTTGACGGGGATCACCTTGTCGTTCCTACACGAAATGGATTGATGCGAATTTGTTTGTCGGACGGCACAATTGACTTTGATGTCGAATTGGACCTCGGTTGGCGAAATGGAGTATTGGTCACCGACGATGGCTTCTACATCGGCGATGAGGCGGGCACATTGTGGCACGTTAACCGCGAAGGCAATGCCTCTTCATTTGCATCATTAGAAGGCTCAATACGCCATCCGCCCCTTCTCACGAATGCAGGCATTTTGGTTCATGTCCAACACCCAACCTCAAGTGCTATTTACACGATTAATCTTTCAAATGAAACACCTATTTTGCTCCACGAGAGCGGCCCTTCTCCAGCGATTCCTTCCATGAAGGGCGATTATGTTGTGACAGGAGACAGCTCCTTTCTCTCCACCTTTGAATGCCAACAGCATTGCACGCTTCGCTCGCAATATTCCACGACTACTAACGGAGAACTTGTTTGGGTGGAAATGAACCGGATTTGGTATTCGGTGAATCTGCCCACTGGCCATTGGTCGATGGCGAGCTTAAATCAAACTGGAGCGATTACCAATTCCACCAAATTCTCAACCTCTCATGACGGTTATGGCACCGCCGCTCCTGCCTTTGATGGACAACGAATGGTTATGGGCAATGATGCTGGGATTTTGATGATGTTCACGTTGGGCCAAGAATCGCTTCTTGACTCAGAACCGGTCATCTCAGAACCGTACGATTGGACTCCGGCTTTTGGAGCCTTTATTCTCATCTGTTTCCTGTTTGTGGGGGCTTATTCAACCTCGCTACAGCGGATAGATTGGGCATGGAAAATCGTTGTTTTGACGATGCTCATTTCCATGCTTTTGCTGATGCCGGACCTTTCATCTTCATGGTCTCAGACCGTTTCAGAACAAACGGCGAGTGAGAAATCCGACCAGTGGAATAACACATGGCCCGAAGCATGGGCGGGTACGCAGATCGTGGTCATTGAAATCGACGGTGAGCAAGAGATCGTGGGCGGTCTTTTGGGCCACGAGACCGCGCTTGATTTGACACTCGCAGCGGCCCAAGATGCCTCGTGGGAAGTTGAGGTTGAGTCAACGGAACTTGGAGCATTCGTAGTTTCAATCAACGGTGAAGAAGGCTCGGGATGGGAGTATTTCCTCGATGGAGAACGCGCTGGGCAGTCTTCAGACCTCCAACCCGTTTCAGAATCCACAGTCCTTGAATGGCGGCTTGTTCGTCGGTAGGCTCAAGGAGGTACGCCCTTTCGGAGGGTTAATGTTCCAAGCTTTTGGTGTCCACGGGCCCGAACTGACTCCGTTTGCGGACATGGTCATCGACCTGCTTCTAGCAGGCATCGCCTTTGCACTTCTCATCAGTGCGCCACGCACTTCAAAGTACGATGTTGCACTTCTTGCAACGTTTGTCGTTTCTGTAACTGCATTGAGGGTGCTCCTTCAACCCGTTCCAAACGTTCAGCCAGTGACCGTTGCGGCATTGCTTGTCGGCGCTCAACTCGGAGCCCGGAGGGGCGTTGCCTTTGCCGTGTTGGTCACCCTTCTCTCCAATACTCTGATCGGAGACGGTTGGTGGACCTTGTTCCAGGCCATTGGCTGGGGTGCAGTAGCAGTCTTCGGCTCTCTAATCAACTTTGGAACTGTTGAACGATTCCATTCAGGGCGGCTTTATTTGGCCGCTGCAGGTTCTGCGTTCTTATTCGATTTCATCGCGTCTCTTTCAATCTACACACCTGGAATGACGCTCGGCGAGTTCGCAGTGTATCTTGCTCACGGTCTGCCGTTCGATGTTCTGCATGCTTTGGGCAATCTTACCTTCGCAGTATGGTTTGGACATTTTGTATTCCGTACACTTGAGGCCATAGAATCTCCCGAGCAATTAGAACAAGCGGTGGTAGAAGACAATGTCGTCAATGGATGAGGCCCCTTCAATGGCGCTTATCGTTCGCGCCGACCTTAACCTTTCAGCAGGGAAAACGGCTGTACAATGCGCCCACGCCGCAGTGCAATGCGCTCTAGAAGCTCGCCGAAAACACGCACGACTCATGGAGCGATGGAGAAGGACGGGGGCCAGAAAAATATGCCTCGTGGCTGAGAATTTAGCGTCCCTTCATCGTCTTGCGAGTGAGGCCCAAAACGCCAATTTACCCTATCACTTGGTTCAAGATGCTGGTCATACCGAGGTAGCGCCAGGGACCATCACGGTCCTTGGAATCGGGCCAGCGCCACGAAGGTCGCTGGATTTGATTACCGAAGACTTGTCAACACTTTGAGGTGAAGATGTGGGTTTTCGTTCATTCATTCATCATCTAACGGCGCCAAGATCCAAGGCGAAGCCTGTTCGGGGCAATGTCAAACTTGTGTGCATTGTCAACCAATCTTTGAAAATGGGAAAAGGAAAGGTCGCTGCCCAAGTGGGCCATGCTTCGGTTGAATCGTTTCTACGTACGGGCAGAACACATCCACATTTTTTGGAGGCTTGGCTTTCAAGCGGGCAAAAGAAAATATGTCTAAAGGCAAAGGACGATGTTGCCTTTGAGGAACTGATTGCTTGCGCTCAAGAAGCCAACATCCCCTTCCACATGGTTCGAGATGCAGGGCATACTCAAATTCCGAGTGGCTCGAAAACAGTTCTCGCTTTGGGCCCCTATCTTGAGGATGAACTTGACGGCATTACTGGGGAACTGAAGTTATTGTGAGCCTCCAAGGCATTCATGAAGGATGGCGCAGAGCCACCTCCATGCGCGAACATCCATCCGAACGTATTGATTTCCGTTCAGATACAGTAACGCAACCTACCAAGGCCATGAGAGATGCAATGATGAGCGCTCCTGTTGGCGACGATGTTCTGGGTGACGACCCTACTGTTATTGCTTTACAAGAGCGTATGGCAACCATGTTTGACAAAGAAGCAGCCCTTTTCGTTCCATCCGGGACCATGTCAAACGCCATTGCCCTCAGGACCCACACGGTGCCTGGCGATGAGATCGTTTGCGACAAAACAGCTCACATTTATCGGTATGAGGGCGGCGGATATGCAGCATTATGCGGGGCTTCCATCGCGCTTGTTGACGGTGAAAAAAGCCTCATGACGCCCGAGCAGGTCAAACGGGCCATCCGCAAAGCCGAAGGTTCTGGAAGCCACTACCCCAATGGCAGTCTTGTATGCGTGGAAAATACAACCAATTTGGGAGGGGGTTCGTGTTACGATCAAGCAACCTTTGACCAAATTGCAATCCTTGCTAAAGCCAACGATTGTAAAACCCATATTGACGGCGCTCGGATTTTCAACGCTGCGATTGCGACAGGGGTTGACGTTGCTACCATGTGCAAACATTACGACTCTGTATCCGTGTGCCTTTCAAAGGGATTAGGCGCTCCCGTTGGCTCGGTATTGATAGGGTCTTCATCGTTTATTGCTCGCGCCCATCGATGGAGGAAGTTGTTTGGTGGAGGTTGGAGGCAAGCAGGAATGTTAGCAGCTGCCGGCATGCATGCACTTGACCATCATGTGGAGCGGTTGGCGGAAGACCATCAGCGCGCGGCAACGATTGCAAAGGCCCTTGACGGCATGAACTCCTTTTCCGTGGACATGAGTACCGTTCAGACAAATATGGTCTATGTGGAATGCACCAAACCTGCAAGCGAGATTGCGTCCGAATTGCAGAAGAATGGAGTTGATGTGTTCGATATCTCTCCAACTCACATTCGCATTGTGGTTCATCTCCACATCACAGATGATGATGTCAATGCTTTTATCGCTCTCTGCAAGCAACTTTTTGACAGTTGAGCCTTCATAATAGGTCGGCGTTATTTTGTTGTATGGAATTCCATTCATCAAATACGGAATGCAAATTTAATCCTGACTCAAACGAGGCCGACATTGTTTGTGATTTATGCCAATCAATGATTGACTTTGACCCCAAAACGGGTTGGTCTGCACCGCTCAATACCATTGAGCATGAGCGAGCAATAGCCCTGTTTGGCGGCCCTTCAGTCCCTGCTTCTTCGCGCTGGAAACGTTTGGCGAGTTCACTCGGAGAAACCGAACACGCGGGCTGGGCCCGACTGAGTTCGGATTGGGATGACCCGATCAAAGCCCTCCCTTGCAGCGAGAGTGAGTTTGAGAGTTTACACCAATCCATCGTTCAAGGTTTTGCACTTACCAGTCAACAGCAGCGCTGGATGGCAAAAGGGATTGAGTTCCTCAATGGCTCATTTTTCAGAATAATGGATGGGCGCCAGTATCTTGACGATGTTGAACTTCCTTCTGCTGTCAGTTTGCGTTCTCTTTTTCCAGTTCTTGCAAGTAAAGATGTTCGCCGAGGGTGGGATCTTCCAGGCCTCATCGTAGGTCTTTCGTGCACAACTCCAATTTTGAATACCAATGGCGAAGGTGGCAATTTAAACGACATCTTGCGCGGCATGGAAACTGCAGATTCCAATTCACGCGTTATGATGGCGATGCTATCTTGGCTTTCAACCCGTGTCAAGATTGACCGTCTAAATGGCGATGAAACCTCACCTCGTTCTGGCTACGTGTCGTGGGCGTATGATGTTCGTAGCGAGGTTCTAAGACGCGGGGGGAGAATCGATAGAGCTAAACTTTCAGAAGCTTTCTCAAATCATCCAGCTGGGTTGTTTGATTGTTATCAAGTTCCATGGATGCAGGAGTGGGACCGTTCTACCGAATACCACCTTCCCGCAAGGACACTTGACTGGCCCCTTAGGGTTTCAGAAAAGCACATCTCGTTTCGAGTCCGGAACAAATCGGGCAGAACACGACTGGTTCAAGTCCCCCGGCAACCGGATCTTTGGGCGATTCTCATCTCCCTTTCCCTTTCTCCACTTAATTCCGAAGCGGGCAAGACGCTCCTGGGCCTCCAACACAATTGGAATATTGCCTACATCAAGAAGGACACTCCATCCCAGAACATGATTCGCTCATTGGAATTTTGCCATGAGATACTAAACGGCCTCAGTGATCGTGTGTTCGTCAAGAATGCGGAGGTGTTGGTGTTTGGAAAACTGGGACATTGCTATGAGATCAAAGTGACTCATGGCCAACACGGCGCCCCATACCTCATCTCCCATTTCCGCGATTTTGGTCGTGGACAAAAACATCCGATTTGCATCCATAATGGGCAGTATCATTCCACTGTACCCCTTGGAGACACGCTAGGTTCAGTTATTCTTTCAATGTACAATGATACTACGGCAACGCTGAACATCGGCAGTCTCAATGAGGTATTGATTTCCAATCCACCGTTTGGGTTCCCGCGCCATCCTGTAAACGAGGAATGGATCGCAGCCCTCAATCAGGATGCGCTCAAGGAATTGACCTTTCATCAACATCACTGGGTCAGTCATCCTTGGTATGAAGTACGGCCAAAAACACGCGAAGAGATCCCTGAAGCCCACCCCGGTCTACGTGGGTTGCTAGCCCGTCAATTCAGGGGCCAGCAGCGTATTGAGAAACGTGATTATGAGTGGAATAAACGCTTCCAGGAGCATTTCGAAGAAACAGGAACATTTCCTTACGAAGAGGTTGTATCGAAGTGGGCGAATCAAGTGCCTCCTTACATCAACAATCCACATTCATTCGTTAGAGGGCGCCCACACCTGCGCGCTCAGCAATACGGCCGGTGGGGTAGAATGGCCATGAGATACCGCCACATTGCGATGCCTCGTAACAGAGACGATGTCCATGAAGTGGGCGATATGCGTGACGGAGAACGCCGATGGTGCGAAGTTTACGCACGTGTTTGGGAGGTACTGATTTCACAACCACTCGGCTCAGATGTACAGATACCAACCGATTTGGGCGAAGCGCTTGAATTTAGTGATGTTGATTTGCAGGTGACCTTACGCAACACCATTGAGCGCAGATTTGTCACTGCAATCTCTCAATTGCTCGGATACGTTCGGGACGGCGAACAACAACACTCCGTTGTTTACATTCGCAGGGACCATCCAAGGCCGAATGCACGCCTTCGCTTGACCGACCTTCTTGCCGAGACCCAACGGCGTCAAAATGTCAGAGGGGCCCCTCCACGGTGGTGGAATTATGTCGACGCTCGTCGCGCACCGGATGCAGTAGAATGGCATCCGTGGCAATTCCATGAGGATTTGAGAGACACGCCCCGTCAACAAGCTAGGCAGCCGCGTTTGGACGACGACTTCAACGGACTTGGCGAGTTGTTTGGTTGAGACGGTTGTTGTGAACAAGAGCAGATACGGCCAGTAAGGCAATCACAGCCATCGGAGAAAGGAAGGGGAGGCTATCATCTTCTTCTGATTCGTTGGATTCAGCGGGTTCATCGGGTTCTTCAGGGAGTGGAATGATTTCGTAGATGAGGTGGATTTGGAGGTCGTCTCCGTCGTGCGGCGTGGGAAGGTCGATCGCCGAATTCCCTTGCAATTCATCTCCCAATGCAATGATGTCACGAACAATGTGCGGATAGGTGCCAAGTCCGTTTGAACCTTCTTCAAATTCCGCATGCCCTTCAACAACCCACGCCGTAACATTAAGCGTTGAATTCTCAAGGTGCATTGCATCGATGTCAAGACTCCAAGTCACGATGCCGGACTGATAGTTGGTAGCCGAGGTCGGTGTCCAACTGAAGCTTGTTGTACCTTCACCAAGTTGAAGGTCGTTAGAGGCAATGTTGGAGAATTCACTTTCCAACGAAGCCTCATCAGTAACGCTCCCGATCTTTTTCATGGTGCCGTTGAAGACAACGGCTGGAGGGGCGTTGCTCCCATACTTCGAGTTCCATCGCGCATCAATGTATTCAGAACCAAAAGGGTCTTGAGTTTCTCCAATCGCTCTATGGACGTGGTATTGTTGAATATTTCCGTCGTTGGCCTGTACATCGTCCAATGCATGTTCGACATCTACACAATTTTCACACCACGTTGCGGTGTATACTTCAACAACGGCCGGAAGATCAGACAAATTTGTTGTGGAAACCGAGGTATTGTTTGCTTCGGCCCACTGTCCCCCAAACATCATCCCATTGTTGAGGGGTTCAGCAGGCAATGCTGGTGCTACAGGGGCAAATAAGGCGAACAACATCAGCGTGGCTAACACCGGCATTACAGGGCGCATGAATACCCCACCGGGAAGGCGGATATGAAACCGTCTTCTCTTTGCTTACTCTTCTGCACCGTCTTCTACGCCCTCATCCTTGGATGAGGAATCGAAGTCGGTTTCTTCAAGAGCTGAGAACATCTGTCGAGCTTCTGGTAGTTGACCGGTGGCGGCCTTGTGTTCAATGTCTTTCAAACGATTTGTCAATCCTGCTGGTGAAAGTCCGACTGCTCCAGCAACGCGTCCCAG
>Ga0208277_1000263_pt1 | contig 31725 bp, 5 predicted proteins | sample ETNtaG_5_FD_185782 | JGI IMG/M metagenome (GOLD analysis project Ga0208277, IMG submission 185782) | Marine microbial and viral communities from oxygen minimum zone, Eastern Pacific Ocean - ETNP201406SV205 (SPAdes) (version 2) | ecosystem: Environmental > Aquatic > Marine > Oceanic ...
AAAACCAACTGAATGCTTTGTCGGACGCGCAAATGAAACAAGTGAAAATATACTCTTCGCTTTTGTTGGAGTGGAACAAGAAAATGAACTTGACTGGAGCGAAAACTGAAGACGATGTCTTGGAGCGTCACGTCGCAGACTCACTATCAATCATAGAAGCGATTGAAAATACGTGTCCGGACAGTAAAGACACCTCGAAACCGTTCAGGATAATCGATGTTGGCACAGGCGCTGGATTTCCCGGAATGGCTTTAGCCATTGCGCGTCCGCATTGGGAAATATCGCTCTTGGACTCGCTGCAAAAGAGAACAAAATTCTTGGATCACGTCGCCGATGCAGCGGGAATAAAAAACGTGAAAACAATTTGGAGCAGAGCTGAAGATGCGGGTAAATTTGAGTCCGAACATCGCGAAAAGTTTGACATCGCGACGGCACGCGCAGTTGCAGATTTGCGTTTGTTATCAGAGCTTTGCATCCCGTTCGTGAAAGTTGGTGGCGCTTGGATTGCGATGAAAAATCAATCTGGTTTGGAAGAGATTGAATCGGCCTCAAATGCGGTCGAGATATTAGGTGGCGAAGCGATGTCATACAAGGAGGTCCAAAGCATCGGTCCAGATGGAAATTTGCGAACCGTAGTGACAAGTTACAAGCTTATGGAAACAGATAAAAAATATCCGAGAAGAGCAGGAACTCCGCAGAAAAGGCCTTTGTGATGATGATGAAGCTCGTGAAAGTAGTAAATATAGCACTAGCAGATTGTAAGGTACCGGTACCACGTATGTGTAGAAGTCACTAAATCAAATAGTGTAGCGATGAGGTCCGTCTTCATCCACAAGTACTTTGCTATTAAAAGAAGCTAGCGATTTTGGAAAACACATTACTTTGCTCGTTCGATTCGTCTTTGAGATTTTGGATAAGACCCCAATCAACTTCGCCTTTCTCTGCATCTCGACCAGATCCTCCCCTCAAAGCAGGTAAACTGACAGGTAAATACGAGAATCGTAACGTTTCGCTCGCAGTGGAGGTAGTGCTGGACGCGGGCGTTCGTTTCTTGCTTGCAGCTGTGGACACGTCTTTGTGCAACTTGTACAGTTGCACAAAAGAACCAAGTAATACGGAGCATCGAACATAACATTTTGCCTCATTTTCCCATAAATGCGGTTCATAAGTTGCCCAATCGATTGGATCGATACCCTTGACGAGAGATTGGGTAATAACTTGCGCTTTTTCATTCGCGAGCTTTGGAGCCACAGGGCTAGGTTTCACGCCTCCAGCCAAGAAATCGTGCACAAGCCGTTGATCGAAGAGCATTTGTAATGCCCCTTTCTCCGATAATTCCGTGTTATTAAGGAGCTGCACTTTTTTAGAAACTGACGAGTCCGAAAGTCCGAGAAAGTTTGCATACACAGACATAGCACCATCACCAAGTGCATCGGCGAAATGTTTCAAGGCTCTCTTTGACAGCACATGGCCTCCCGCTTTACTCACGAGCCTCGAAGCCCTGTGCAACATCTCCATAACGTAGCTCGATGGTAACACCGGAAGTTCGATGGTGACATCGTCAGATGTTCCAAGGGCAATAGTTTCCCAATCGTGCGGCGCATGAGCCAGCTCTAACTGATCGTCGTTTAATAAGTTTTCCTCCAAGTCTTTAACGCAGAGAGAAGACGCATATTCCACCCAAATACTAAATGCCTCGTCTGATGATGAAATCAAAGCTTCATTCGTTTCAGTTAAGATTCTATTACTTCCATTTTGCCATGTTTTGGAAGAAGCTTTTCTAACACTACCGGTCGATGTTTTGACATTGTACCACTCCGACGCAGGACCGAGAATGAGTGAGAGCTCGCTGGAGTGCGTCGCAATGGCGTGAGCTAGTCTTCCACAAAGCAAAGCTTTTTCGACGACAATATCTTTCGAGCGCGTTCGCTTTACAGAATCTCTCTTAATTTCTTCCACCTTTTCATTCAGAAACGATGAAAAGCCGACGATGCCTCTCGCTGCTTCCTCTTTCACGAAAGGCTCTAAAAACTGAATGCGTTTTTCATCATACGGCGAAGAATACGAGCTCGAAGATTTCCCGCCGTGTCGAGCGAGTAATAAGGCGTCGTCCCGTGCGCTTTTCAAGCTCTGATCAATTTTTGATGCCAGCGAGCGAGCTAGACTCAAACCAGGAGGAGATCCAGGGGTGTTGCTATTGCTGGAATCCTCATTGAGCCAAAAGTCTGTGTTTTCTCCAGCTTTGATGTTTTCTAATATCGATTCTTCTGTTAAAGCGTCGTTGAGTAATTTTCTCGCAGAAACATGCGCTAAAGAATTCGCGAGTAAAGTTTTACCACGCTCCAACATTGGTTCCTCAAAAAGAGTCGTCAAAATATCAATATCCTTATCGAGAAATGCGAGCGAGAATTCGGACCACGAAGTAGTCATAATGGTTGAATTATTACTTTTTCCCGCACTCAATTTTCTTAGATGCGCTCTTTCAATCTTTTCGCACATTTCGTTTGCATTTCTTTCCGCTTCAGCTAAGCGAGTGCACTTATCTAATCCTTCAAAGACGTTCTTGCCTCTAGTTTTCGCATCTACGGCAACATCGGCGAGCCAACTTTGTATGGCTGAAGAAACGCTTTCCTTTGATTGTGGCACTGTACTCCTCTCACGAGCACTTATAGACTCGTGCCACAATTCGTCTTCTCTTGTTGCTTCAAAAACGCCCGAAAATTGAGAGTTCCCTTCCATCGGTCGTTGATTCAGCGTCTGAAAGAACAATGGCTTTCCTTCTTCGCTATCTTCGTTCTCGACGAAGAGTTTTCGAGCTAGCCTAGTTGTCTTTCGAATCTCCGCGCAAATTAAACCTAAAGCTTTCCCCAGCCTAAGCGCATCTGTTTCACTGTTCAGCTTGCGTAAATTCGCTCTCACCCACGCCCGTCTCGATTGCAACAACACTTGCAAAAGTACTCTAGGTTCTTTAATATCTTCGACGACGCATACGGCACACAAAGCCGAAGCTACTTGCTCTGGAGTGTCAGTGACGCGTTGCAACGCCAGACGCGATCTTTTGGAGATTTGCCCAGCAAACGAATGCAAAGCGTTCGCTTGCGCAGTAATCAAAGGAAACGTCTTGAAAATTCGCTCTTCTGCCTTCATTTTCTCTTGTAAGCACGCCAAAATGACTTTACTAGCTCCGAACCGTTTCGCCGCTTCGTAGCACGATCCAGCTTCCAAGTATCCCCAAATTTGCTCTGGAGAGTCCACCAAATACTTCACTCGAGACCCCGCGGCGTATAACACGTCTCTCAACTCTTGGTCGATTTCGTCGTTTTCATGCTTCCCCGTCGTTCCGTCCGCGCTGTCGCCGCTCTTATTCTTCCTCGAGGCTTCCTCTGCTTCTTCGCTCACGTCTAACGTTCCAAATATTTTCACCAAATCTTTGATTTCTTCGATACACTCGCTCAAGTTTTTCGTCTCTTCGCTCATCCGCACGAGATCGTCCGCGTTCGCGATGGCATCTTTATAACTCGACCCGATGATTTGCCTCAACTCTTCTTGCTTATCTTCGGCTTCTTTTCGAGTTCGAACTTCAATTTCTCTCACCTCTTTCACCGAACGCGATTCGAAAATCTCTTCGACCGCTTTCAATACTTGAGGAGAGAAGGTCTCTTGTTTTTTAGCAGCAGCAGCAACAATATCCTCCTTGCCATCGCTGTTCATCGCCTCGAGCGCACTCCCATCGGAAGAAGTGGAGGCTTTGTTGGCTTCCATCTTGTCGACCATTGTAGTCCGCGCTTGAAAAAATGCAGGTTTTGTGAGAGGATCGTGTTTTTTCGAAGAGAAAGTGAGAAACTTAGAAAGACAAAAATCTATGACACGAAAGATTTCGAGAGTGAATTTTATGCGCGTATGAAAAAATCGTAACATTCCATTTTACAACTAAAAAGCCTACACCCAAGCGGCCCAGCCATGATACATCTTGGATAGATTTTCTTCATCTTGCGCGTCGTGTAAGAGCTGCTGGACTTGGCCTTCGACGGAGAGGATTTCGCCTTCTTCGTAACCATCAAGTTTTTGTGTTACGCGAAGCAAAGCCCGCTCAGCATCCAAGTTCCCGGTTTGCGCTGCCAGCCCATTGTCTGCTTCTTCGACGGATATTCCCGTTCTTTGGCGTTTAGAGCTAACGGCCCATTTCACGATTGGATCATGGACTAATACCGCTATGATGGTTGTCAGGGCATCTTTGTTTGCCCGCAAAACTTTCATGGTTTCTTCGCAGCATCTTCGCATGACGCCTTCGACTCCACAAGCTCCCATGGCATCCACTAAATCTCTCGTCAGCCGAAATGGGACCCTTTCCGGTGTTTTTAAATATAAACCTTGCTCAAACGCGATGCCCAAGTCGATATGCACAACTTCAGCAGTTTTGTTATCGATCAAAATATTCGAATTGTGACGATCGCCCAATCCAATAATATAACCAACCATGCTATTTACAGCCACCGATCGAGTGTACTGCAATCTTGCAGCGTGCCATTGAGCGGGCAACGCAAAATTTTCTAGGAAGAGGTGATGCATAACTGGTTTGAATTTGTCACAGATCTCATCGTACGTCATTCGAAGGCTGTTTGAAGATATTGCTTGCATCATCATCTCTCGACATTTATCTGATCTCAAATCGTTCGGTCGGTAGCGCTCGTGAGCAGATCGAACGCCACCTTCGCCATTGACTAAGTAACTCGCAAGTGTCATCGTATCGTCGACCCATTCCAGAAGACCAGCCTCAGGAGTAAATGGAATGACTTTGTACGTCTTCACACGTAATTTTCGTGCGCTCTGAGTTGTTTTCAGTAAAGAGTTGGTCAATTTGAAGTACTGTTGCATGACTGCATCTTGCCGCAAGTCATCGTTTCCAGATTTTGCGAGTTGTTTGTATACATTACCGTCTGATCCGTAACACTCCACTAATTTAGGCTGATTGATGCCGCCAACGAGTCTGCAGTTTTCGCCAAAGTGTCGAAATGTTGCAATACCAGAATGCGCGAGATTGTACTCACATTCAAAGTCGACTGGGACATCAGCCGTTAAGATGGGTAGTAAATCTAAGTTACTGAGTGCTCGTTTCTTCACTTGCGATGGAATAGGATACGGGTTTCTCGATTTGGTTTTATCGATCCGATTCTGCGCAAGCAAAATGTATGCTTCAATCATCTGTTCCATTTGCTCAATTATATGCCTAAATTTTCCATCTTTGTTTCTAATTCTCTCGATGATTTCTTTAGCAACTATGGCTTTGCGGTCATCAATAGCAGACGACCGCATTTGAGCAAATACGTGGTATAGGACGTGATATGGATGATCAGATGCCATTTTCATGACCAGATCTGTCATGTTCTGCATGTATGTTTCGTCAACACCATCGACACCTAATCGGGATACTATCTGATGAGTCAACTCGAGCCAGTTGTGCGTCAGAACTGTATCGATTACTTTTCTGATCTCACTGTTTAAGATAATAGCAACATCATCGCTGTAATCGCGCGTCCTGTCTGTCTTCCCCCCGCAATTGTTTATCCATAGTTCGAAAATTCGAAAAACTGCTCTCCGAGCATAGAAAACCCCACAATTTAAGCTCCTTCGGTAATTTTGAATCGTTAAGACTAACCAGTTGTCTAAGATTAAAGCTAACCTAGTCGACTCTTCACAGTCTTTGGTAACTTGAGTGTGTAATGGTTGTACTTTTCGAGCTAATTCACGAACTTGTTGTTCCCATTTCGCTTTGTTGGAACTTCTCAGTGCGACATCATTCCGAGTTGTTCTGAGTTGATGTTCTAGGCGAAGGTATTCTTCCTCGTTCAGTCTCTTGAGTTCTTCCTGCTTTTGCCACTCTGTGCTTTTCAATCGAGTGTCTATAGACTTGTATTGGGAATATGCGAATGTTGCCAATCGAAAATACGCCTTTGCGACCTTTCTGTTATTCTTCACTTTTGATGTTGTAACATTTTTTGTCATCCCACGCACGGCAGAAAACATTTGTGCATAAACTTGGTTGGAAGACTCAGATCGTGTTTGATGTTGCCATTTTGACAGAAGAGTCAAAATCTCAAAGAAGCTATCTGGAGCAGAATTCATTGCAGGTGGAAAAAATGCCACATGTCCTTCTTCGTCGCATACTTCGTTTTGTAGTCGTGCAAGTTTGATCTTGGGAGAATAACCTTCGATCAAAGACTTTGCAAGTGCAATGGCTGCGGTCTTTCTTCCCTTTGCCCAGAACAACTTAGCTTCTTCTACCTTCCAATCTGCGAGCGAGGAGTGCAAAACTGAATTCCCGCACATTTTTGCGTCACTCGGTCTCGGTGTTGTTTCTGCAACCAGACGGAGTTCCCTAACTGCTTGCAAAGCTTCGTCGAAAGCACCTGCTTTCCGAGCAATCGTGGCAGTTAATATAAGCTGTTTAGCGAGTGCTTCCTTATACCCGAAGGCTCTCAAAATCGTTCCTCGAACCGCAAGAAGAGGTTCTGAGATTGAATATGGAGTGGTGTTTTCCATATTTGTCTTTCCTCCTAAAGATGAATAGTTTACAAGTAGTGTCCTTGACCATTCTTCCTCCAAGCACTTCAGCTGTTCATCCAGAAGTTGCGGATCCTGCTTAACATTATTACACAGAACCAACGAGTTGAAGATATCGTGCAGTGATCGTAAACGAATGATAGTTCTGTTCATTGTGTCTGCCGATTCAGGACACTCTGCAACTGAGCTGCGAACTAGTCTGGATCCGGCAGCTTGGACGAGAGAAAATGCAACTTGTAAATCGCCACTCGACAACGCCCTCAACGAAGAATGTACATCCTTATGGAATTTTCCATCAAGCGTGAGTGAAAACAAAGCAGAATCACAGCTGGACTCGTTATCATTATGCCCATCTTTAGTAGCCTCGTTGTTTGTAATCTCGCCTTGCAAGAACTCAGAACTTAAATCCCATTGTCCAGATCGCCAGGCAGCTTCAAACTGTGCTTCCGCAAGTTCTGGTCTAATTGTCTCGACATCAGAGCTGAGTGATTTGGCATATAAATCCAAAGTATGCAAACATCCTAAACGTCTGAGTGACTTCATAATTCTTGCTTGAGATTTCACATATTCAGAGTTATCCCCTTTCTGTGCTCGCCGTTCATTATTATTTCTACTACTTGCAGCATTTATTCTACAATTCAAATCATGTCCTGCCAGTACTTGTTCCCACGAACCTTCGTGCTCGCTCATTCTCAATTGTAACTGCAACGCATTCGTTCTATTCAGACCGTGCATACCGTCTGGTTCGTTCAAGCATTCTTGCGCTTCGATCAATATTCGAAGATGACGCGGTACACCATTGATGGAATCCTTTTTATCGACACTTTCGTGTTGGTCCAACTTTACAGTTTGTCTAGTATGCTCGAGCCAAGCCTCAACTAGGAGTGTAGCAGTAAACGGTGCACCAACAGTAATTGCTGCGTCGGCAGCATCTAAATAATCGACATTAACCCAATATGCATGTGTCCATCTCTCTGGAGGCGTTCCTTTGGACGATTTTTTACTCCCCATGCTCTTCCGACTACCACCACCTGCGTCTAATGTAACAAGTGCCCTCGCACGTCGCGCTCTCATGCTATCTAAAGCTTTCAACATCGTTTGACATGCACGCTTACCATTCATATCTGCTGCATCTTCGAAGCAGCGCGAGACACCTATTGATATAAGTCTATGGTTCTGCGCCTCTTCTGCTGATCTTGCGTCTTTACGTTCGGGATGGTTTTCAGCGATATCAGCTAAGACTGCAGGGAAAATTAGCTCTGCCAACTCCGCGTTCTTGAATGCCGTGATACGACACAGCTTCAAAAACGGAGATTTGCAGTGCAATATTAATGTCGAGACTAACCTACATATCCACTCACCGTGTCGCTTCTTCATTTCTGCGCCGCTCTTTGGACTTTCTTGATATCGATTTGCAGGTGACCATAGCGCCGGAGAATCCAAAAAAAACATTTGTCCACTGTTTTCTTTACAGAGCGCTTCGTCAATCTCACGGTCGTACTTGTCTTGCGCCGCTAGCGCACCTTTCTGAGTTTGTTGGACAAACGGGCGAAGATATTCATTTGTCATCGAATCTAGCCCTTTCAAAGCCTCCAATGCAGCTTTAGATCCGAGCATTAATCGAGCCGTGCGCATAGAACTGATGACAGTATCCGAATTATGAGAGCACGTCAAATCCGAAATCATAGTCAAAGCTTCTCCGGCGAGTTTGCTCTCGTCAAAGTCTTTATCCGTCATTTGTTTGACGTGGCGATCTGTGGGCGAGAAAAACGCAGAAATATTCGGATTGAGAGGACCAAACATTCCGAGTATTTGAGCGGCTACGGTCAATAATTCTTCATCCCCAACTGAATCAGCGTGTTCGGCGAACTGCCATGCGAGTCCTTCCAATGAATCAGCTTGGTTGAATTTCATGTCACGTCGTAATTCGTCCTGTATCATATTTTCTTGCTCACCCTGTTCAGCTTTCTGTACCTTCTGGACGTTCACAATGAGATCGGGATCGTTGATTATCGCTCGACCTCCACTAAGCAGTGTTTGCGTGCGAGCTACGGGAGGTAAGCCGTTTGATGACTGTATCAAGAATGCCAAGTAATATTTCAATCCGTTTTTGTCTGGTTTACGAGACCCAGTTTCTGGCAAAAGTTTAGTAGCCTGCTTTAAAAGCGGATTCTTTTTCAGGTCCTCATGTGATATTGGGGAAACGTATTCCATAGCTTGCAATACGTTAAACGTGCTTTTATCATTGGATTGAAACCGATATGCTCGAGGCTTTTTGTCTAAAAAGCAAAAACGAAGCAAATCTGCGACGAGTGCTGCCGCCGCTGCTGCACTCGCTTTCATGTTTCTCACCGCATCAAGTAAAGTGCACATTAGAGGCTGGAGCTGTTCTAGAAATGTCATATTCGACAATATTGCGCGGTTTTGTGCTTTTTTGACAGATTCTGCAGTATCTTGGCCCTGAACTTCCGGACTTTGCAACACATCAACGAGAATGATCTTCAACAATTGTACACATTCAACACCTAATACTTCATCCTCAACATACGGCATCAAAACATGTATGAAGTACCTCATCGTAGGTGGAGAAATAATATTTGTCGAAAGTGCTTCTATTAATGTCTTAATACCTGCAAACGTCTGTTTCCTAAGCCGTGAACTCGGCGCATGGTCAAGGGAGTAGTGCAGATTTGCAAGACATCGTAAGGGTCGATCGTTACCCCAGATATCCCAATCTTTCCCAGCTTGAGTCGCAATCCTTTTGATGGCTTCAATTATAACACATGGGAACACATAACCTGGCGCAACGTTACCTATCCCAGATTCTTCACTCGTTGGCTCATCTACAGTATCTAACATCTCTTTCACTATGTCCCCGAGTCTGTCTGACATTTCCGATAACATTATTTCCTCCTCATAATTGAAGCCTCGCAGTAAAGCTTCAGATTTGAATGCCTTGACGCACCGTTTCTCTGGAGGATTTGAATATGCGCCAGGATAAATGCGGGCTATGATTGTAGAAAAATGCTGCTTAATCAAATAAGCTCCATCATCGGAGTAACCACAACCTTTCGCAACTTTAGTCACACCTTCAGCGTCACATTTCAGTATCAATGCTGGCAAAAGCATACTTGCCCAAAGATGCGCAATTTTTCGTATAGATGATTCAGTTTCAGAAGACATCTGACTCGAACCGGGAAGAAATTTCGTTGAGCCACATTTTCCGGAATCAATCGCAAACAGATCCGGATTATCGAAGAGTTTATCCAGCGGCAAAGATGCCATCGCCCATAAGTAACTTATAGAACGTGAATGTCTGCGAATATATGATTTCCTATTTGCAGCACCGCTGTATTCCATTAATTCATCGATTGCTTTTACGGCAATTGCGCGTTGTTTTGCATCCCGGACAGCACCATGTGCACAAATCATGAATACGCTCCATGGCTCGATCACGTCACTTGCAATACCCATCGCCGCTATAGCATACAGTGCACTTGCTTCAATCTCCGGAGTCGTCTCTTCAGCAGGTTCTGCGAGATACGGACCTGCCTCTATCTTTTCTGACGACCCCGGAGCTGGGCAAGCAATTCGAAATTGTGGCAATATGCGTTCCCTAAAAATATCTAAAACATCTGCATTGTCATACTGTGAGAGAGTTGCCGCTAACGCAAATCCAGCTGAGCAACGAACTTTGAATGAATCATCTTCCACGAGTACACACAGAACATCACCAAATGCAGGCTGAAACGCATCCACTGAAAGTCTATGCAGAGATTCGATTGTATAAGTCAATTGCACCCGGCAATCTACCTGAGATAATTCGACAAGATCGCAAATACCATCATCTTTCATTTTATTTGGATCTATTCCAATGATTTTTTGGACCAATTCAATTATCCTAGGAAAGTATTCAGAACCCAAAGATTCGGCAGTGCTTGATGATTTCTGATCATGAAAGCGTTGTGATCGCAAAAATTGGTTGACAAACGTTTCGATACGTCTAAGAATCCATTTTCGTGCCGACAAAGGCATTCCCGCACTCAATTTTGAATTTTCAGAAAGTCTCTGTAAAGCCTCGAGCGCTTCTATGGTTATTTCGATAGCAAATGGCACACCAGGTCCTATCAACTCACATATGACTTCAAGAGTACATTCCGCTGGTACACCAACGCCGGTTACTCCACGAGGTATGACCCCATTCGGAGGAACAGCTAATTGAAGTATTGAAGTGACCTTCTCTGCCGCAGCATTGGCATCTATTTTACTATATGCGCGCAAAGCGTTTACTCCGGCAATAACCATTCTTTCAAACGAAGAAATTGTGCTTTCCGCACGTTGAGAGAATACATTTGACGTGGTATTATTATACGATTGACTCGTTTGAGTTGTCTTTTCACGAGGAAGCCCCTCGTCTAGTTCGTCATCAAACAATTCTTGGGTGTTTTTGTTTTGTCCAGTAGCCCTCTGTGATTGAGACAGTCCTCCATGTCTCCCAGGAGCTTCTTTTGGCAAGTCGCGATAATTTCTCATTCGCTTTGATGATTGTTCCCATGTTGTCTTAACTCTATCAACGGACACGCGAACAGATTCCGTTATGGCTGAGCCCAAACATTGTATAGATTGACTCAATCGGGAATTCTCACCGACAAGTTTTGGTTCAATTTTCTGAAGATTTGCAATCGCGTTGAAAAGCGAAGGAAGCCTGTCTAACACTGAACAACAGCCATTTGTCTTTTCGGACGAAGACAAAGCCGTCACAGAGTCTATCAGCAAGCCTGCATGTCTAGAAATAGCATTTGAGACGGCTGAAATTACCGAATGACTACTTTCTCTCCACTGTTTTTCTCCAGGCGTGACTTTCTGAGCATCACAAAGATATAAAGAATTAATTTCTAAAGCAACGGCCGCCAGTTGGAACGCTTCCTCCGACGAAATGTCGTCATCTTCCAATCCATTTCGAAAAACGGTAACTAAAGCATCGCACATCACAGTAGTAGCAACAGTGGAAGGTATTTCGGATGCTTTTGGTTTCAAAGCCAAATCAGAAATTGTTTGATTATTATTGGAAGTTGAGCAATATGTGTCCTCAGCCATCGTTTGTTTAAATCGTGAGAAAAGATTCGAAATAAAGTCGAGATTTCTTATTTCTCTTTGTACTTGCACTTGTTCCTCGTCCGCACCGCCAATCCAATCCTTCGTGTCAATTGTGTCAACTTTCGATCCCATGCTCGTAACCGTACGAATTGTCCGAACAATCGTCTCCAATTTTTTCAACATCAACTCATTCTCAATAACAGGATTTCTCTTTCTATAAAAGACCATTTTATCACGCGGTGTTGAATCTAGCAAACTAAGTATCCATCGAAATCTATTTGCGACATTCATAGTGGCATTTCTATCGCTACTGAATTTACCGAAAAGAACAAAAGAATGCTCTGGGTTCATACTCGCAATAGTTTCTAAAGCGGCTATTGTTGGCGGCTGTTCCATATCGAAAGGATGAAGTTTCCAGAACTCAGAAGATACGGGAGTTGCGACGAGATCTGCTACTGTCATCGCGGATATTAAGCGTAGAGATGCACTTGATATCGCATTATCCGTTGCCAACGCAGGAAGCCATTTACATGCAAAATCTCGCGCTTCTGTCCATAGAGCTTTATCTGTCGTTGATATTGCAAGAGTCTTTGAGTTGTCTTCGTTACGAAATCGCATAACGATTGCGAGCTGTTCTAAAGCTCTCGTGAGCCACAAAATATGACCACGCGCATGCGCATCTGTGCCACTTACCGCATAGATTGTTCGAAATTTTTGATTCAGCAAGCTGGCCCAATTTCGAAGAGTAGTATCTGGGAAAATGAGTTCATCTGTTCCACTGTTGCAGAGGAATGCGCAAACTACTGGGCCCCATTCTTTGGAATGCTCTCCACAAATTCTACTAATTAACGTTGAAATACTCACCGAAGTAGGGGAAATATTCATCGTCTTTGCACGTTTCGAATCGTGGTTGACGATGGTATTATCGTCTAGATCCACTAGTACATCTTTGCGCAATCTTGAGTGCACCGCAAGAACGTCAGCGAGTAACTCGCACATTGACCAATGAGCAGCCTTCACGCGAAACTCATGATCATAATCGCCACCGCGTTCATATGAAGTAGTATTACCTTGTTGCATTTGTAAATGTGAACTTTCAATTTCCTTTTCCAACGTCACTGCCAACTCTCTAAGTGCTTTTTCATCTTCTAAACCTCCCAATTTTAATTGAATACGTGAGTAGGTTACTAGGTTATCACGCAATTTTTTATCTCTGGCGTTTTTTGCTTTGAAGGCCCAATGTAAGAAATGAGCTACATCTTCGTGAATTTCTTTTGAGTTCGACTGACAATCGATTCCGTTTCTCGCCAGAACTAGATTCAAACCAAGCATCAAACTTGCAGGTAGTTTCGTATCTTCTTTCAATGTTTTCAAATTCGTTGCAAAGAACTTGAGTAATCTCAAAGCGTATTCTGAAGTAATATCGGAAGGATAAGATTTCAAGAGCTGAACCAGAGTCGACGCGGACTTATACATGTCCTCTTTTGTAATGACACCAGTGTCGAGATCGTCCGAATCCATCGATCCATAGCCTTCGTCACTGCGCTTCTGTTCGATTTGCTGGACAAAAAATTCACACAACCCCTCAAACACATCTGCTTGCAATTTTGTGCAGTACTCAGGAACCATTAAGAGGTGCATTCGAAGCAAATGCGAGTAATCCGTCGTGAATTCCGATCCTGCTTCCTCCAAGACATCTACTACGTGCTCAAAAATTTTCTTTGCGCGCTTCAAAAGCGGCAACTGTACACCTGCAACTTTCTTCCTCTCTTCCGCTGTCTTAACAACTTCTCTCAATATCGAAGTTATATTTTTATCACATACTTTATTTTTGCCTCTATGAGATTCAATTTCTGCGTTCACGTATGCCACAACGGAGCTCACGATGCCCGACCAAGTATGTCGCAAGCTCACATCTTCAACTTGAGCTGTAAAATCATTCGTTCGTCTATCCAGATATTGCAAAAAATCTCTCGAACCAAGATGGTTTTTAAGCTCTTTGATACCCTCCTGTCGATACAAAGCGGGACACGATACCGTAAGAATGAATGTTAGTATAATTAGTAAAAAGGAAATAAACTTGTGTCAAGGATAACTCGAAACCTTCCTCTTGATGGGTGAATCTCGTTAAGATGCGATTTGCAAACGGAGAATCCGAAGAAAAGGAAATCATCACGCAAGCACGCCAAAAGGAAGGAAACGCGACGACTTACCCTTCGTTTACTGATTTTATCGCTCTTCAGTAACGCATGGAGGTTATCTAAGGCCGAAGACCTAAGATCTAAGTCCGCGGCTGCCATGGCCCCGCGATTCGGAGAGTGCAAAGTTTGTTTTTTGAAAAATGAAGACGAAAGAAAAATTCGAGGAGGAAGGAGAATTTTTGTGTAACTTTATTTCGAGAAGAATCGCAAAGAGAAAATTAGGGGTGCTATAATGTATATCAATTTTGTATTTCGGATGTTTTGATTCGGAATGGTGCTTCAACTGTTGTCTCATTACATCCACGCTTTCCATCCCGTCCAGCTGTTCGCGAGTATGCGAGGGTCAGTGGCCATATCCATGAGGCATTCAACTTGTTGCTCGACATCTTCGCACATCTTTCCAGCTCGAGCTCTTGCGCCATTGTCGTCACCAAGGATGAGTCTTTGAAGACCTTCCCAGTGTGCAGATTGACTGTGCTTTGGTTTGCATTGCTCGATGCATATGGAAGCTGGGTTAGCGAGAGACAATTTCGAGCGCGCATGCATGACTCTCATCTCGACGTGCTTTTCCACATCGTCTCCCTTTTGAGTTTCTCGGGTCCAATCTAAAATTGGGTCCCGGATGAAAATGTCCATAGCGCCTTCCAATAAATTTTTACCTGATCGCAAAGCAGTCAGAACTCTGGCCATATCTGTTTCCAACCACTCCCTCGCATCCAAAGGTTTTAAAGCACCAAGAAACGTGCGCGTTGCTCTAAATGGTACAATCTCAGGTATCGGTAACGTTAATGTTCCAGTTCCAAATGCGTAGCCAAAATCAACATGGACGAGAGATCCGTGAGAAACATCGAGTAAAATATTTTCACAGTGTCTATCACCTAATCCAACGATCCATCCAGAAATTGAGGAAGCCGCAAGGGAAGCCGCAAATACTCTCCGTGCTGCCAAGAAGGCTTCTGGACATCCGCTCGCAACTTGGAGTTTATGACGGATTGCATCCTCAGCGGGAGAATATCCTGGATGACTCAATCCTCGAAGAATTTTTTTGCTCGCATGCAATTCAGCATTTGCCATGGCGGTGAGGTAGTCGTCGTGGGCAGGTCGCGATACCTTGGACAGATCACACGTCACGCCCATTTTGTCTTCCTGAACAAGCGAACCTCCATCTATTTCTTTGCGCTTTTTCCCACTCAAACCAAACATGGCTCTAGCTTTAATAAAAGCTTCATGTCGCACGGATATGTTTCCTATATTGCTTTTCGCAACATCACTTGAATTCAAGAGTATGCGACCGACAGGTTCAGTGCGATGGACGAACTCAATCAATCCACTTCGTCGCGTTAGGGGTAGGACATGGAAAGTTCGAATTCTTAGCGATTTCGCTCTTGCGGACGGAGATTGTGTCAAGAGCGAATCCATCGCACGATACAACCTCTGAATTCGCTCATCCTGTCGCAAATCTTCCGAACCTTTCGCAATAAATGCGTATTCTCTGCCATCCGAACCACGAATGATAATTTTCTTTGGTTTCTGTTTCGACTGCGTGAATATTGTTGTGTTAGTCTCAAAGCTAACAATCTTCGCATGCCAAGTTGGATCAGGAGCCTGTGAGAGCGAATCATATTGTCCTGGTATTTCAAGATTTGCCATGAACTGTTCTTTGACGCCACCATAAGACTTTTGTTCAAAAGAAGAGAAAAATGGAGAAAATCTTTCGAGCGGAAGCGTCGAAGCCGATTCAAACCTATCGTTTCCGAATTTCTTCCATTGTTTTTCGATCAGAACTACTGCATCTTGAAGCGCTTTTGAAACAGCAGGCGTATTCGCAGTGATCGATCTAGTAATTTCTTCAAGAATTGGTTTTGAGAGCTTTGCGAATGATGCATTAATAGGACCTAAGGTCGGGTCATCCGGATTTGCGACATCTTCGAGCATTTCATTCAGTATCTTTGACAATTTCTTTGACTCTGGGGGCAAACCCTCTTTGTGCTCCACGAGCTCAATTTCTTTCCACCACCATTTCAATCTAGCCATAGGAAAATCAAGTAGTGTAACGGCCCGTTCGAACTGAAGCGCAGCCGGCGAATTCAATAATACTTCCCCAATTTTGAGAGCTGAAAGCGTCAAGGTATTCTTCCCAAGCGAGAAATGTGGCCGTAAAGCTGCAGGATACGCTTCAACAAGTCGAGTCATGAGCGAAGACACCGCATCATACGCAGATTCAGATGAGAGTAAAACAACAAGTTCAGAAATCCAATCAAGAAAATACCAAGCCGGTGTGTTCCTAACGCCACTTTCAAATTGTGAAAATATTGCACTTTTTCCGGTCGTGTTACGCAAAATTGCGAGTACTCTAGGTAGTAAATGTCGCGCTTTTTCACACGCTTTAGATCTTGATTTCATTGCTTTTAGCACGTGCTCCACAAGAGTAGCACTCAGCACATCAATGTCCATTGTCATAGAATCTTCATATTGAATGAGAAGCTCATCACAAAAACGCGCAAGATTCAACGATGCTTTCGAAGCAAGCTTAACGTTATTCTCAGCCTCTGCGCATGATTCTGCCGCAGAGTAACAGCGTATCGTATCATGGGCAAGAGTTTCTGCACGATGTTTGTCTTTAGTAAACATGCAAAGTTTTTCGCAAACTGAGCCTTCTATATTCTTAACATCTGAGATGTGTGGCGCAGTCACAAATGATTTTTCCAAGGCTTCTCTGTTTTGGACCATAGACAATATGGATTCCAAATCTCCCGCCTTTCTCGTAACTAATATTTTTCCTTTGAGCGTAGCTTTTCCATATTTCCATTCCTTCTCTCTCTCAGAGTTTTTGATCGCGTCGCCATATTTCTGCAAGAACTTCAAAGATAATTTTGTTTCTCCAACTCTCCGCAAACCTCGGCTTGCATGCCAGTAGGTGTCAGTATGAGCCTGTTTTATTAAATTCCCTGACGTCTGCGTTGAGAGCTGCGATAAAGCTTCCAAACAAATACAACGAAATGATGATACACGCTCCCATACTTCAACAGAATCGTAACTTGTCGAAGGCCACCTCATTTGCCACTTCGACAACGTGTTCCTTAAACCCTTTTCAAATTCAGATACCTCATTGCTTGAGACGGGGATCCTCGACAACGTCGCGCAGTGCAAAACTTCCTCAATTTCAGTGCACGGTTGGAGGGACTGCAAGAGTGCTCGACGAACGGCAACTGCTCTTGGGTGCGTTGAAGACCAGCGCGTAGCAAATCTGTCGCGAACATCTCGAACAATAGTTTTGGAAGTATCTTCAAGTTCGTTTACGAGGGTTCTGACAGCAAATTCAACGCCTAAGTCTTGTAGCAATAATGCATGCCTCGCGTGGTCTTTATCCTCCTTATCCGTACCACTTTTATGTAGGAAGTCCAAAAACTCGCCCATATTTAGTGTCGGTTCCCTCAAGGAAATTCTAATGGCAGCTGCACTCATATCTCCACCGGAAGCTTCACCAGATACACCCCTGAGTTCTTCACCGCCAAATGTAAGCAACTTCGATGTTTGGCGCCACTCCTTAGCTCTTATGCTTTTCTTTACGTCTTCATCGAATTCGTCAAAAGCAAGCGACCATTCGCCTAATTGCTCCGCGCATCGAGTACGTTCTCGCGTCCAGAAGCGCCATTCTACAGTTCCTGTATTGGTATTGTTTTGCTTTAATTTTCTGTAGATTTTACCTGCTTTTTTTGCATCGCCAGATAATTGTGCTTTAAGCGCAGAATGTGTCTGTTCATCATCGTCGAATGCTTTAGCAACAGATAATAAAGCAGCATCTCCATCACCCGCGGCACGATGCAAAGCAGCCATGGCACGCCATGTGAAAGTAACATCTTTACCCACCGAACCTTCTGTTAATGTGACTGATTTTTTGCCCATTAAAGTTGATTCCAAAGCTATGATGCCACCGGCTAAACAATCCCCTGCAAATGCGATGCGTCGTAAATCTTTCGACGAGACTCTTGATTCTTTATCATCAGCAGAAGCTTTAAGTACCCATGATGCGAGGAATACATTAGAACCCTTGATACTTTTAGCGAATGCGGAGAGAAGATTCCGTGCCTCTTCCTGTTGTGATTCACCTGGAATTGCATTTTCCCACGGCTCATTCGTCCCTTTTATCGTCAAGCGAGACTTCTCAGACTGCGCCGCGTTCCACAGCGCTGAAAATAGTAATACTGATATCGCATGATCGCGTTTCGCAAGTGAAATTAATGGTGCAAGAATTTCAGCGCGTGAAATTCTTACATCTGGTAGCTCACCGTCGCGATATCGTCTGACTAAATGCACTGCGTGTTTTCTTTGCTCTCTGGTGTGTTTCTGAAGTGCGCGATACCTTCGAGCCTCTAACGAGGATGCATTTTCTTCTTTGCGTTTGTAATAGTCTTGTGAAACCGTTTGCTTTGCAGGCCATTTGGAAGATCCGTCTATTATTGTTTGTTTCTGATGGTGTGCGACTTGCACCTGAGGAACGAGAGGTAATGTGGAACCAAACAGAGGATCTCGTTGCAGAGTGCCAGTTAGTGCTTGCTCACGGATCAACCACTCTGGTAAATCACCAGATTCTCCTGTCCCTAGAGTAGACGATGTAATCGTTTTTCTAGAATCTTCGCTTCGTCTTTTCGTCACATCGGAAACCAGTGTTGCCGCTTGTGCCTGCTGTGTGGCAATCGCTAACGTTCCTGGAGCAGCCGGTGTCGCTCGTACGAGCCCAGGTGCAGGCTTTTGTGATATTCCAACCATATTTCTTGGACTAAATCGGTGCCCAGATCCAGGCAAACCACTTGATGTAAACGTCATTGATGACATAATTTGGGTACTCATTGTTGAAAATAGTGGCGTCATTGGCAAACTAGAACCTTGCCAGTCCGTATTTATGTCAAGTTCAGTGAGTTCACAATCTGCCAAATCATCTTCAGCAACAGTCTGCTCGTAGTCTTGATGCACTTCGGGAATAGCAAGTACTAATGCACAAGCTGCTTTTATCCATGAATCCTCTGCGTTGGCAGATGGCGGTGTTTTCATAAGATCCAGAAGCCTCTCACCCAAAGTGTACACGTGATTGACCTTTTCCCAGTGTTCTCTAGCAGCAGTGCGCCCCGCTCCTTCATTTGGATCAGCCATAGCACGAAACAAAGGTCCCATGACAACACCTTCCTCTCTGAATTCGGGAACTGCGTGTAAAACAGCGACGCATAATTTTGTCTGTGCAGCGCGCACTTTTGTCGATACGGCTGACGAATATTGAAAAACACGGTCAAGTTTATTCATCGTGGTGAGCCAAAGACGTTTTGACTCGCTATTCAGTAATTCCACGTTACAGATACCACCCGAATGATTATCCGCATCCGATGACGCAAATAATACTCCCCGGGCGAGTATTTCCATCAAGAGAGCGTGGGTTTGAGGGTCTCTGCTGTCCAAGAATGTTTTCATCCTTGGAAGCAGTTGTTTTGCGCATTCAATATTATTTTCGCTACTGCTTGTGTCATAAGATAAGGCACGTAAAGCGACATAGCGCGGTTCACCATAAATTTTGTCTAAAGAGCTTTGCACTATGCTTGCAAAATCAGCTTCATATGGAAAGGGAGGGTAATGCTTTGATATTCGATCCAGGGCAACAAGAAAAACATCGAGTTTATTTTGCTTCAAAGCGTGCAGGCGCGTAGACAAGTCACGAACCCAAGCTTCTTCACCCGCCACACTTGTTTCCAGAGCTATTCGTTTTTCTGCTCGTTTTGCCAATGCGACTCCAATAAGCGACGCTGCAGCTTCATGGCATTTCCGACCCGAGGTTGCATCTGGCTTCATCAGGCAATGGTGGACTACCGCTCTCGTTAGAGTGATATCCGATGTCCAATCCTTATCATGACTTTGACTCTCTGAATTAAATTTCACGATTGTTTTCTTTTCGGTAATATCCAAAATACCATCTGCAACAAAAGCGCCAATCATCTGAACACCCGCGATTCGTCGAAGTCGACCCGTCTCTTCTTGACTTGGTGTTTTGACCAATGACTGCATTTCTCTCAAAGCGTCGTAAAATATTTCGGACACCGTATCCGAATCGAACGTTGAAAATATACAGTCTCGTAGTTTACGCGCTAAACGTGTTCCGAGCGCAACGTTCTCTCGAAGTTCAACCACAGACCCAGTTGGTGAGTTACGAATCACACAACAAAGTAGATTAGAAAGTACACATCTTGTTTCAGTAGTCCACGTTTCTGCACATTCCAACGCCATCACTGCTACTTCCCGTAAAGGAGAAGGAATGATATTTTTGCGCTGAAAGTTGCTCTTTGGTCCATCAGTGGACTCATTGCAATATTTCGAGACGTCAATCAGCGCGATAACTACAGAGCTTAAAAGATTTGGTGCTATAGTTCGAAAAAGAGATATCTCAATGTTTGATTCGTGATTGTTTGAATTTTTTGCTGGATTAAGCGCCTGAATTGAAACACGCTGCGCTCTCAACACCGCTTTTGCTATTGCGAATCTGACGTGAGGTAACAATTGCGTGTCTTTCAGCAATAGTATTATGCGGCCAATTAAAGCGTTTCCAGAAGGATCTTCTGACGTTCCTTGCATTCCTTGCATGGCAATATCTAGCAAAAAATAAAAGCCATTAGAAACAGAAAACGCCTCCAAATTATCACGAACAGATTGTGATGAGGACTCCGCAGATTCTCGTGGATAATCTTCGCCTAAGCTTGGATTTGCATTATTATTTTCAGCTCGCTCTGCTGGTTCTGCAGGAGTTTTTGTTGCCAGCGTAGGATCGAGATTCAATAGCGTGGAAGAAAGCATTGTAAACGGAAGTGCATTTTCTCCTTCGGGTCGGGTCACATCGTGCATCGGTGCTACGTTCTTTGACCATATCGGTTCCATATAGCATGGAGAATTTCCATCAATCAAAGCATTGAAGCGCTGTGGATCTCCCTGTAGAAGAGTATCGAAAAACTTCACTATTTTTTCTTTTGTTTGTGTTCGACTGAGTAGTGCAGAGAACGTCTCAAAACAAACTTGCCGAATACGTAGGCAGAGCTCTTTATGCTCATCGAAAATAAACTTACCAGATGCGCCTTTTCCTTTAATTTCAACAAGTGCACGCGTCGAAACTATTTGGTTAAGATTTTTCTGTTTCTGTTTCTTTGTTGTATTTTGCAGATTAGGACGAATTTCTGCAATCTGCTCTTTCGAGCATTTCTGGTAAAGTCCGTTCATAATCATAAATGCGTTCAATATATTTGTGGCGTCAGCATCTGACTTTGATTCATCCCTATTGGTGCGCTCTAATATTTCCACGATCGCATCCACTCGTTCAGATATGAAACTGCACACCGTGGATGAACTTGAATTCATCAATATTATGCTCAAAAGTCGTCCGCACACCCTTTTCTGGTATGATTCTCTACCATTATCGAAAGCTAAATTGAATAACTCTACCGCAAGCGCTTCGTCCCACGCGTTTTCAACAGAGGTCAACGTCTTCGTGATAAACTTTAACGTCTGGTCACTGTAATTATCTTCAATGAGTGGAAGTACAATGCGTATGAGTTGGCTTTTTGAGCTTGATAGTCGAAACGATCGAAGGATAGCATCTTTAGTTCCTTCGGCGACACCAGAAGAGTCCCATTGATCCGATTGTACTGACTTGACATGATTTACGAGATCTGCCAACGCTTCTATGACAATAGCATAGCAAACGTTGTTTCTGTATTCTCCATTCTGGAGTAAAGTCTGCATCGAAATTCTGATGGCTTCTATACGTACCGAGGAACTCGAATCTAGTCGCAAACATGTTGCCAATGCATCTCCTATAAAGTATGCAGCATTTTCTTGATCCTTTTTCTCATCCGCAACCTCGGTGTGAAGTAAAGCTCGGTTTTGCTTCAATGATGCGTCAAGAATCAGCGCACGTTCAATAATAGCTAAAGCTCTGCGATGACACCGTGCAATAACATCATTCGATCGAGAAGAGTCAGATTTAACAAGCGGATCGAGCGCAAGTATACGTTTCGTAAATACAAGCAAGACTGAACGTGCATGTATTCCTGTATCCGTCATCACTGCTAAGATTAGATGCGTCGCAATCCTTCCACCCGGCGAGGAAACATCGTTTGCCGCTCGATCTAGTATTGATGCGGCATATTTCCAAAAATCAAATACAACATAATTCGTAATCAATTTGTGGAAGGATAAGTAAAATGATTCACCCTTTTCTTGCTCGAGGCGAGCGTTTTTCTCTTTTTTCCTGCGTTGAGTGGACGCCGTACCAGTATTTTGTCGTCCACTTATGAAGAGTAAACCATCCTCCCATTCATCGTCTCTTAAAATAATTTCCATGATTCGATCAGCCTCAATCCCAAGTTGAAACGCTAAACGCAAAATTTCAGTCCCAACAGCTTTTTGTCTTGGATTGGCCGATTTGCCTAGGTTATAGACAACCATTACTAACCTCTCACCGATTATTCCGCTCTGCATCTCTTCTTTAGGTAAAATACTTCGTAACATTTGAATATCGAATAGTTTTCTATAGCCAGTGACCAATCTCGCAGCTTTGGAGCATCCAGAAGTGTTCGAGAGGTTCACACACCTGAGATCACCAATTGAATCTTTGCTCACTCCTAACCGAAGCTCTTCTACAACTTTGCCGTAAATCTCCCCAAAATATGGAGACAGATTGTCTCCATATTCTTTGACGAGTGAACTCAACTCCTTCAAAATTCCAGCCGCAGTTGCAGAAATGCGTATTTCTTCTTGTGCTTCTGTTTCAAATGACTCCAGCGATAAGAATGATTTGACGAGCACCTTGACAAATCCATCGTTATCAACAATCTCTTTCAGAGCAAGATTTTCAGAAATTCTCGCTACACTACTCGAAGATCTTAGTTTCGTTATCGAGGTATGAACAAACAATAAAACTTGTACAAGAAAGTCCACCTTTGCTCGGCGCCACTTCCGAAGCGCCGTCGGCCCCACATTTAAAGTGGCGTTGTCTTCTAACAGTAACAGGTACTCCGATGCATTCTGGAATATGCCCAGATGTCTAGGTTGTGAAAAAATTTCAGGTGGGAGTATATTGACTTCCAAGCTCCATCTGGCGAAGTGAAAAGCACTTCTTTTGGCATGAAGCCAGCGTATAGCAGCATCGCACTTACCTCGATCGCTTGGCCCGTTTATATTTGAAATGTTCACATTTTTCATTTCATCAAATAAGTCCGATGTGTAGGGAAGACCTTTATCTTCTACATGCCTAAGAACGTCGAATCTACACGTCGGATATAAAACACAAAACGCATATTGCGATTCTAGTCGTAGGCGTCCCTCTGGTCTTGCTACTCCGTCATCAAATATCCACATGACGATATCGCGGAGTGTTTGAAAAGTTCCCGACCTAGCTGGTTTTGAAGGCTGCATGAGTAGACTTGCGTGTCGCTTACAGACGCGTACTACCAATCGCGATAAACGCGCCGTGGCATCCTCCGCAGCATCCTTTGACTGTGCAAAAGAAGCCAGACGAAATGATCGAAGCGTCACCTCCAGCATCTCCAGGATGTGATTTTTCAAAATCTCTGTAGCCGATCCATCTTGCGTTTCGAATAGTTCTAGACAACGTAAAGCAGCACTGGAAGCCCCTAGACGTCGATTTGAATCTGGATGCGACATCAGCGAGTACAATCGGCGCAAAATGCTCTTCACATTCACTGCATTTTGAACATCCATCATCTGTTTCATGCTCCACTTAAGCGCCTCGGCAGCTAGTGCCGCGCATAAATCACGCTTGATGCCGAAGCGAGCATTGGCAACACCAAGGGTGATTGAGTCAAGTAATGCCATCGTCTCTGCTGCTTCCTTCACTTGATTTTTCGTAAACCATCGAACCAATTGGAATGCTAACTTACGGAAAAGAGTGCTCGTAACGGATTCAAAATCTGCAGCTAAATCTATGATGACTGGAAATAGAGAACGGTATACCAGATGGAACGGCGTAATGCCACTTCTATCGTCAGTCGAATCCGGTCTTCGCGCATTGCGTCCTACCATAAGTAATGTCATAGCATGTAATGCTTCACATGCTGCGACTTTTGTTGCGCGGTCTCGAGAGAATTTGGCCAACTGCGCGATTCGAGGCAAACAACTATCTAACCACAGAGTTGCTTCTGTGGCATATAACGGTACATCTATAGAAATCCGCATTGTAGAATCCCAAAGAATAGTTGAGTCTCTATTCTGATCTGTGCCGCTTTGTTCGTCTTCTTCCATGGAATTCACTAAAAAATGAGAATAACTACCTACGGAACCGAGTAGTCTGAGCACTCTCATTAGCAATATCTTTTCTTCAGAATTACTTTCTTGCTCTAACGCCTGTTTTGCCATTCTCTTCTCAAAGCGCCACTCAGCGACACTACCAGATGGGGTGTTTTCATCAATATCGAACATAGTCATAGCTCTATTTCGTTCTATTTCTAAATCTTCAGACAAAGCGTCTCCACGATCCAAATATGGCCTCAAGCTTCGCACGCACTCTGGAAGTGTAGGCAGCAATTCTTCCCTTCGATTGGTTAGCCAAGTTTCAAGCACCTTCAATCCGGTTTCTGCCATCGGAGAATGTTGCAATCCAAGTTCAAGCATCGAGCACAATGGCCACACTAGATCATTCAAGGAAAGTAAACCTTCAGGTGCTTCTAATAGTAAACTCAATGAAGCTGCTCTCAATTCACCTGTTTTCCCTGAACTTTCTGCCAGTACCTCGTGCAAAAAGTTTTGAAAGCTTCTCGCCACGTGAAGTCGTGCAGCCTTTTCTTCGTCATCACTTTCGATTTGTTGAGTTTCATAATCTTTTCTATCTGTTTGTGCATTTTCATCAAGACGAACGGATCGAAAGTATCCTGAACGCTCTGCAGCGTGTAACGAACTCTGAATGAGTTTGTAAAAGCCACTCAAAGCTGTATTTTTCGTCGCTAATAGCATGAGCTCCTCTCCTAGCTGCCCAATCCATGCGCACATCTGCTTCGAAGGAGATTTATCGATAACTTTACGGAAGAAATCCACTAAACCAAGAAAAGTTTGCATGTCAGCTGAATTTTTGGCCTCTAAATTACCTTCTAAATTTAACGCTATCAATGCGTTTGCTTCTATGTTTTGATCTACTAAATCTTCTGGAATTCTTGTATCTTTTTCCTTCGATTCGTCTCCTAAATTCGCACTAGGCTTGTCCATTGTAGACTCTCGAACCCCAAGTTCTAGAGTATTGCATATCAAAAGTATATGCTCCACGAAACAATCGTACACTACGTTTGCCGTGCCCTGGACTATTTGTGCTTGTTCATCCATGACTACATCGATATCCATGCCGTGTTCGTCCAAGGAATTTTCTGATAAATGCTCCGATACCACTGCTGAGTCGAGACTTTGTGAGCGCTTCTTATTTTCTAATCCAGATGAGATGTAACGTTTGGACGCTCTATTCGGCTTGAATCTTTCGTATTTTTCGTCACCGCCGAGCAAGCGAACCCATAAATCAACGTACCTTGGCCAAAGCTGTATTGGTGGAGCATCTGTCAGCAACCTGTCGATAGGATCGGGCGGTCCAACGCGCAACGACAAAAGGACTAAAGATTGTCCGCATCTACTAAACAAACTCCGTAACGCACCACCTCTCTCGTATAACGTTTGAAATAAATTGGCAATGGCGTCATGCGCGACGCGTTTTCTCGTATCGACTTCGTTTGAATAGTGTTCAAATATCCAGCGTAATATAGAGGCAACCATATCTAACGTAGTTTCATCAACAGTTTGTTGCAATTCGAGAACGTCCGTATATGCAATCAAAAGTGCAACCTGTCTTTCCATGGACTCGAATCTCTTCTCAAAAGCGTTACCCCCGGCAGCGAATTTTTCTTCCAAAGTAAATCTTGCTAATTGTTCCATCAGCTCGTCCAAATCCATCTCCAGTTCATCGCTCGACATGTAAAACGCTGGTTTAGCTAGTTTGCCTAGAGCGCGGACCGCAACAGTAATCTTTCGAGGGTTTGAATTTTGGTCGTGCTTTGTTTCTAAAAGCTCTTTAACTTTTCCCATCATGTTTTTCATAGCCTCAATTCGTTTGCTTTCCTCCAATAAAGTATTGTCCATCAACGCGTCCTGTAAGGTTATTAAAAATGCATCTAAAGAAACCATTGCATTTCTGGTGACATCTTTATTCGAGCACACTCTGAGTTCTAAGAGTTTCTCAAAAATTTCGGGAGCAAACTCGATGAACTCTTTCTTTAAAATTGAGCCAACGCACTCGACGACTTTCATCGCACTTTTCGGAACTTCGCTGCGTTGACCATGAGATGGAGGTGCCAATGCTTTGAGCAAAATTTTAGACAAAGCCGTTCGCGAACTCGTTGAAATCTTATCTGGGACAGACTGTATAGAAGAAGCAATCGCCTCGAGTGCGCCAGAGATCAATACCATGTCGATTTTTTTCTTTTCTTTCTCGCTTGCGTATTTCCCTCCCTCTTCTGCTTCCTCGACGTTGTCGTCGTCGGAATCCGCAGATCCAATTTGATCGTCTAATATCCCCAACGCTTTATTGATCAACCATCTTGGATGAGCATCTCGCGCAACATCTTCTTCTTTAAAGTCAACATCAAAATTTGCGTGTAAAGCCGCGCAAGCCCTTAAAATTAAAGACTTTACCGTCGGCGTCTTTGCGGTTCTTTCGTAATCTCTTCGCAACGATTCCCCTACTTTTTTCAACTCTTCTTCCGTTGCGTCGAAAGGTAGCTGCATACTGAAAAGAGCAATTATCGGTCCCAAAGCAGCAGCTTTAGTCGTATTCTGTTGCTCGCTCCGGAACTGCCGCATGCATATATCGCGCATTTCTCTCGCATTTGCTGAACTTTGGTTTTGCCCAATGCGTTCGATATGTTTGGTAATCGTATCGAAAGCCTTCGCCCGAGCCGCTTGAACGTCTTTCGCAGCCACGTTCGCAGTTTCTTTCAAATAGCTCAAAATCCCAACGTCAGGGTCCAGAAATATCGCCGATAAAGCCGGGATGTTCTCCTCATGCGCAGCCTCTAAGGTTTCCTGTTATTTTTTCAAAGAAGAAAATGGTTAGTTATGTTCTTGCTTTCTTTTGTAAACTCTCTCTCTCTCTCTCTCTCTCTCTGAAAACACGCGAAGAAAATTCCATCTACACCACTACGTGTTAACGAACCTGTATCGTCGCGATGATTTGTTTCGACTCGTCTTCGGGGCCGAGCGCGTGCGCCGATTCTCGTCGCGCGACTCTCGCGAGTCGCTTTAACGATTCGCGCAAGGCAGTTTCCATCTCGCGAGAAAATTTGTGCGCACTCTCTTCCTCTCTCTTTGCGATGAGATTTCTCCGTCAATGAGCGCGCGTGCGGAACAAAAAAACGACACAAAATCGGCTTCCCGTTAGCGCGTCGAGGAGGATGGCGTCATCTGTGCTGCCCTCCGCGCGCGACAGAAAGATACAACAACGACAAACAACAACAACAACAACAACACTCTTTTTAAAGGTTTGATGTTTTGTGTGAATCGATACGCGCTTTTTATTTTCGAATTTTTCTTCTCGAGTTTTCTTCTGGTTTGGGTCGTCCTCAACACTCAAGTTTGGCAAAAGACAAAAATCTCTTCTCTGACAACAACTCTTTACAAAAAAGGCTTCGAAGGAAGATGTCTCAAAACTCCCCGTCGTGGTGGTTTCGGAAGATTTCCCAGCACGGCGCGCACGACGTCACCAATCATCGGACGAACGAGACCCCGAACGGCGCGTCGACGAGTCATCCGCAACCTCGTCGCCACCGCGAAAAAAGTCACCCCCAAGAAGGAGGAGAACTCATTGATAGAGAAAATCCCCTAGCGTCGTCCACGGAATACGTCTCTAAAGAAGACTTGGGAAGAGCGACGTGGCTCTTGTTACATTCGATAGCGTCGCAGTACCCAGACGAGCCGACGGAAAGAGAAAAGAGAGACGCGAAAAATTTAGTCAACGCCATTACGAATTTATATCCGTGCAAGGAGTGTCAGGTGCACTTCAAGACGGTTATTGATAAGTATCCTCCCGAGGTGGCAGATTCGGTGAGCTTCCAGGAGTGGATGTGTAAAGTGCACAATGCAGTGAACGAGAAATTAGGAAAGGAGATATTTGATTGCGCGAAAGTAGACGAGAGGTGGGGTGGAGTGGAGTGTTTTGGAGAGGATGGGAGTAGCGAAGGAGGATGTAGCTTTGAAGATGCGCCGAGAAGGAGTCGCCGAGTGCGCTGAATGCCATGCGCATGTCATATAGATTTTCTTATATAGAAAATATATCGTTAGAACACTATTATTATTAACGCTACGTGTATTTATGATTCTTTCTTCTTCTTTGCTTGGACTCGGTTTTTGATTTCTGGCAAAATAGTCGAGAGCTGACGTTCAGCCATCATGAGCGCAATCGTTGGCGATTCGTCTTTTTTATGCTTAATCGACGTAACTTTACTTGCGCCTAATTGTTTATACATCGGAGTAAACTCCGTCGTTTTCAATTTTAAAGCGGCGCGTAATGGTTCGGAATCCACCTGCCAGTTTGATACGCGCAAGGCAAGAAGAATAATGTGAAGGACGAGTAAATCCTTTAGTCTCTTCGTTCGCAGTCGCGATTCGCCGTATTGCGTCCCGTCTCCAACTTCTACTTCCGTAAATGTATCGATGATACACTGCTGTATGAGCGGATCTACCCGCTCAGGTTTCGTAAACAACCATTTGTGCTTCACTTCCTCTTCTATTATTTCTATTTCTTCTTCTTCTTCTTCTTCTTCTTCTTTTTCCCCATCTTCTTCCTTCTTCACGCCTTCTTCTCCTTCCTCTTTCCGCTTTCGTTTCTTCATCTCTATTCGTTTCGGCCTGGTCTCTTTTACTCGTCCACTTTTTAAGCTCGCAAATTGTAGAAGTGCATCCATAAACGCCAACGCCTTTGCTTTCTCCGTGGCATCGAAACTGTGGTCGCCGGCAGAAATCGCCCAATTCGGATCAGTCACGTGAATCATCGGTAACAAATCTATAATTGCTTTCGGTTTTTCCGACCCGCCCAAAGACTCTATCATAGCCTCCACAGTCGTTTTCTTCCCGGCTTTTATGAAGTCGTTATATGGTAAATTATGCGAGAACAAGACGTAGCCCGGTGTCAATTTCCACGGAAACGCCTCGTGTGGCTTCGTCGCCTCCAAATCATGGGGTGGCAAATTTCTCTGTTCTCCCGCCTTCTGCATCAAATCTTTTCTCGTCATCGCGAACCTCGACGATTTGCCAATTTGTGATTCTAACAATTTCGGCGATGCGATGGCATCCGAGTCCAACTTCCTCGCCGACATGAGCTTTGCCTGTTGTCTTTGCCTCTTTTGCGAGGAAAACAACTTTGTCGCGTCTGCGGTAATCGCCCTTCGCACGTTAATATCGTCGTAATCCAACTTTTCTACGTCGTCTCTGTTGAACTGATAGTTAAGTCTCTGTGGTCTCGTCAACATATGAACCACAGAATCGCCACATAACCTTTGTAACTTCAACACGTACTCCCCGGAGTCTTCCTTGCCAACTGGCACTAATCTACCCAAAACGTCCATCGACCGTCCGTCCTCGTGTGCCATCACGCCCTGAGTCGCATCTTTCGGCAACACGCCAATGCCAAATCCACACTTCTCGTGCGCGAAATTTTTCCCGATAATGTCGCACCCGTCGCCTCTCCCAACAACCACTAAATGCCGTTCCGAATGCGGCGTATCGCCGTTTCCAAGTTTGCCATTGGTGAAGTTATACGCTCGTTCGTACGCATCATTCCCAAACTCCTTCTCCAATTCCCTGTCGCTCGTATCTGGATTACCTCTGAACAAGTTGAACGCGTACGTCCCGTCGGTCAGAGTTGTCGGCGCGGTGCGTAAAGAAACGACCAAAGGGCCTCCCAAATCGTTCCCTTCGTTTTTTTCCGACGGCGCAACTTCAATCTTCAAGGCCTTGATGTCGCGCATCGCCGCCGCCGCCGCCGTCGTCTTCGTCGTCTTCGTCCTCGGGCCGTCGGGGGTCCGTTTCTTCTTCTTCTTCTTCTTCTTCTTCTTCGGCGGGGCTGCCACGAGTCTTGTGCCCGCGTCTGTGCGCGCGCGAGCTTTGGAGAGTGTGCGCACGTGTGAAAAAAGCGCCCCCGCCTTTTTTGTTTGAAAAGAGAAGCGAAGACTGAGGACGGAGTTTTTGCTCGTACGAACACAAAAAAGCGAGAGAATGCGGGTCCAAAAAAACTGTCGAGAGTCGAGTCCTCGGGGGTTCCTCCTTTTGTGTGTCCACACACCGTGTGAGAGAGTGGGTTCGGGGACGCAAAAAAGAAAGATTTCAGTCCCAAAAAGTTGGAAAAGATACGCCCTATTTGTCATATTTACCACATTATACAACCGCAACAAGTGCGCGCTTCCTTCGTTTTCTTTTCTCGCGGCGCCGCGTGGGGAGCAGAAGAGAGCTCGTCAAGAAATAGAGCAGAGCGGAGCGCCGTCTCGTTTTCTCTCTCTGTCTCTCCGCGACGTCGCATCGAGTCCGGTCGAATCGCACGATTGGAATTCCAAAAGATAGATACTGTAATATTTGATGTTGCAAACGGCAACGAAAATGGCTTCCTCTGCTTCTTCTTCTACGATGATGATGAACGGCAGTAATACGTTTCGACAAAGACCGCACCGCGCGAACGTTCGAAACTGCGGTGCTAAAACTCAGCGCCGCTCTGTTATCAAAGCGATGGCTGGTTCCATCGAATCTCCGGACGAAGAGTATGACTGCGTTGTCATCGGTTCTGGCATTGGTGGTTTATCCTGCGGGTCGTTGCTTGCTCGGTACGGGAACTCGGTGAAAGTGTTCGAGTCGCACTATTTAGCCGGTGGGTGTTGCCACATGTTCGATCACAAAACACCCGAAGGGGATTTATATAAGTTCGAGGTTGGTCCGTCTATTTGGGAAGGGTTGGATCGACCGACAGGGAACCCGCTGAGGATGGTTTTTGACGCGTTAGGAGAGGAGATGCCGGTCAAGACGTACGATGGGATTTCGCTTTGGACAGAGGAAGGACACTGGAGGTTTCAAACTGGAGACGACGAAGCGCCGGGTGGGTTTTGCGATTTGTTGAGAGAACAGTCGGATAATCCAGAGTTGGCCATTAAGGAATGGAAGGCGTTGAAAGGACGGTTGGAACCGCTGTACGACGCGTTGGACGCGTGCCCGTTAACCGCGCTGAGACAAGACGCTGGCTTGCTCGTGTCCACAATTATTGCCGTGCCATTTTATTTAACGCACCCAATGGTTATGTTAGACATTCCGTACATTTTGGATTCGTTTCATAAGTTGTCTGAACAATACGTGACGGATAAGTTTTTGAAACGGTGGATTGATATGTTGGCATTTTTCAGTGGGTTTCCGGCGGAAGGGACAATGGGTGCAACGATGATTTATAGTATCCCTGGGTTCCATCGACCGGGGGCGTCGTTGTGTGCGCCAGAAGGCGGGACGCAAGCGGTCGTGGATAAGTTGACGTATTGTTTAGAAAAATTTGGCGGAGAGTTGCAATTGAAATCGCATGTGGAGGAGATCATCGTCCAAGACGGCGAAGCGAAAGGCGTGCGATTGAAAAACGGGAAAGTGATTAAAGCGAGAAATGCGGTGGTGTCGAACGCGACTATTTGGGATACCGTGCCCATGCTACCAGATGCAGAGGTTTTGAAAGCGCAGCAATTGGACCGTTCCGTGGAGTGGAAGGAAGAGATGTCTGAAATTCCAGAGCTCGGTTCCATCATGCATTTATTTTTAGGTATCG
>Ga0208277_1000264_pt1 | contig 31703 bp, 27 predicted proteins | sample ETNtaG_5_FD_185782 | JGI IMG/M metagenome (GOLD analysis project Ga0208277, IMG submission 185782) | Marine microbial and viral communities from oxygen minimum zone, Eastern Pacific Ocean - ETNP201406SV205 (SPAdes) (version 2) | ecosystem: Environmental > Aquatic > Marine > Oceanic ...
TATTATGATTTGCTACTTTCATTTGGACTCTCCATTCTTTGGAATCATGAATACTATCTTCCCATTCATAAATCGATGTTATCTTACTTCTTTGTACACATTTAGTTAATCCAGCATCAACAAAATCTGCTGACCAAGAGCCGATTATTGGTTCAATCATGTCACCTGGAAGGGTTGTTTGTACGATCCATATTGTCTTATCCATGCTAGTCTGAAGGGGGGTTAACGAATCAAGTCAATGGTAGACTTTGAATGGATGTGCCTTATCCGAAGCATAGGGAGAAGTCATGGAGGACTGGACTAAACCAATTGATGTAGGTGCAATTCCTGAAAATAACTGTCATTTTGATGTGATTGTTGTTGGAGGCGGGCCTGGCGGTTCTGCTGCTGCCTCATATAATGCAATGAAGGGCCGAAAAGTGCTGCTATTAGAGAAAGAAGTATGGCCAAGGGACAAAATATGTGGAGATGCAGTAGGTGGAAAATCATTACGTCACGTAAAAGAATTGGGTGTCAAAGCGATGATAGAAAAAACACCACATTTCCGTGTAGATTCAATAATTATGAGTTCATCAAATGGCAAAAATGTAAAAATAGATTTGCCGAAAGAAGCTTTTGAAAAATTAGAAGCCGGTTATTCTCTACCTAGGATTCAGTTTGATTACATGATGTTCAAAAGAGCTGCAGAAATAGTTCTAGAAAATGGAGGAAGTGTTATTCAAGGGTATTCAGTGAAAGATATCAAAATAAATGAAAAGAATGGGGTCAAAAAAATAGTTGGAGTTGGGGGCAAAACAAAAGAAGGTTTTGAGTTGGATTTTACATCTTTGGTAACTATTGGGGCTGGAGGGTATAATTGCCCTGTAGCTAAAACAATTACTGAATCAATACATGATGAACCAATGAGAGACATAGAACATTATTGTGGAGGATATAGAGAATATTGGACGAATGTAAAGGGGTGCGAAGGCGACTCAGGTTCTATAGAAATACATTTTATCGATGAAGTTAATCCTGGATATTTTTGGATATTCCCTGTGAATGATGGTACAGTAAATGTTGGCATAGGAATGGTTATTTCAGAGCAAAGAAAGCAGCATGGGATAAAACGCTCTTTGAAAAAGATGCAAAAAAATATAATAGAAAATCATCCTATTTTCAAAGAGCGTTTTATTGGTGCTAGTTTAGTTGAAGGTAGTGAAAAGGGATGGCAATTACCATTTGGTTCTCCGAGAAAAAATCCACCATCACATCAACCAAGAAGAAGTGCAACGGCCGGAGCAATGTGTGTTGGAGATGCTGCTAGTTTAGTTGATCCTTTTAGCGGTGAAGGTATTGGAAACGCGCTAGTTTCAGCTAAAATGACTGCTGAAATTTTTGATGATTCTTTACATTCTTCTGGTTTTAGTGAAGAATCTGCTGAAATTTACATGCAAAAACTTTGGGATAAATTGGGCCCTGAATTAACTAATTCTTATGCTCTTCAAAAAGTAGTTAAGAAAAAATGGTTAATGAATTGGTTCATGAAAAAGGCTTCAAAGAAGGAAGCGATTAGAGAAATGATGACTGAAATGATTGCGGGTAAGGAAGCATCTGGTGGCGTATATAGCAAGTGGTTTGTTATTAGATCTCTATTGTTACCATGAGGTGTTTTTTTGAGTTCAGATATGGATATTTCACTTAATGAAATAGAATGTGTTTTTTTAGATTTAGATGGTACTATATATCTAGGAGGAGAGTTAATTCCTGGTGCCATAGATTTTTTGGAAAGATTAAAAATGAAAAATATAAGGTATTTTTTCTTATCAAATAATTCGAGTAAATCTGTCAATCAATATTTGGAAAAACTGAATAAAATGAAAATTCCTGCAGTCGAAGAAGATGTAATATTATCGACACATGATTTGATATCTTGGTTAAAAAAGAATAATGTATCACAAACATATTTAGTTGGTACAAAAGGTATGCAAGAAATGTTAGAAGCAGTAAATATAAAAACGAAATCTGAAGATCCTGAATATGTAGTACTCGGTTATGATACAGAAATAAATTACGATAAGTTATCGGAGGCTTCTTTTCATCTTCACAATGGTGTAAAATTGGTTGCCAGTCACCCAGATATGGTCTGCCCATCTCCTTTTGGAGGTTTACCAGACAGTGGGGCTTTTATGGCTTTATTTGAATCTACAACAGGAGTCAGGCCAACGCATGTTTGTGGCAAGCCTAACCCTGGAATGATTCTACATAAAATAAATGAATTAAACTTAGACCCAGAAAAATGTGCAATGATAGGTGATCGGCTTTATACAGACATAGAAATGGCCAAAAGGGCAAATGTGAAAGGTATCTTGGTTCTTTCAGGAGAAGCAAAAAAACAGGATATTGAAATATACTCACATCATCCTGATTTAGTCGTAAATTCTGTTGATGAATTAATCAGATAGTATAATATCGCTAATGTTGATGAAAAATTATGGGGTGCATTCAATAACATCGAATGCTACTGAATATCATGGAAAGGGATTGGCGAGTTCGGGATATTTCAAATTGTGATTTGGAATTGTTACCAGAAGTTTTTTCTTGGCCTAAATTGTGTTCTCAATCAGAGGCTGTAGAAAGACTAGCATATATGGGAACATTGGATGATCCCCTAGTAAAAGATGCTTTATCTAAAACCCCCAGAGAAGTTCATGCACTTCCACTCCCATTAATGGTTGAAAATATTGAGAGTAGTGCATTAAAACTGCCTTGGTGGTCAGATTTAAAATCCCCCAATTCTCTTTTACCTGGATTATTTGAAACAGGGCATATCTTTCAAATGATAGGAATAGAAAATAATGATTGTATATTATTAATTGGTCCAAGAGGTAATTGGTGGACTGAAATTATATTACATTTAGGTGCAAAAAAAATAATGGTTTTGGAAATAAACGATAATAGGAGGGAGATTTTGCAAAATAGATGGGAGAATTTACGGTTGGATATTGTGGCAAAGGCATTGAATTGTGAAATTGAATGGTGTGGTTTAGAATACATGAACAAAAAAAATAATAATTTATGGGATAAAATAATAATTACAGGAGGTTTGACTACTATTCCGGTAAATTTACTAAGAGAAATTAATGTTAACGGAGAGATGTGGGCGCCAATTAAGGATGATGGTCGTACAATCCTGCAAAAAATAACAAAAGAAGTGTTTGGAGAGATTAAATCCCAGCGAATAACATTGTGGGATGTTGATATGCTGGATCGCTATACAGAGAACATATTTTGTGGAAGTTTGATACATGAAAACCATTTGACTAGTGACATCATTGAAGAACCCCCTGATTTAATTAGAGATGCTTGGTTACATGCTAATGAAAATCCTACTAAAGATAGGATTGGCCCTGAATCATTACTAGAAATTATTGAAGAAGTATGGGGTTCTACAGACATACTTCTAGAAAAAGATAATATTTCTGTTAAAGACTCTATAGCTAAGGATCTTTTTAAAATGGGTCATGTACTTCAAAAAATTGGAGTTTTTAGGATTGCAGCAGAACATCATGGCACATCTTACCTACTTTCACCTTCTGCTGAATCTGCGTGTTATTTAGGAATGACTTACTCGATAGATAACCAAGATTCTTTGGCATGGCAAAGGAAAGCGATTGAGACAAATCCTCATTTTGGAGAAGCATGGAATGAAATTGGAGAGATATTAATGAAGAGGGATGAGTCTGAAAAAGCAGTAAGTTGGTTTAGAGAAGCAATAGCGTCAAAAAATTATTCAAAAAGGCAAGTTGCATGGACTAACCTAACGAGAGTACAAATGGAATTAAATCAAGATGTTTCGGCATTTTTTTCTGCTCAAAAAGCGGTAGAATTATTTCCTGAAGATAAGGAATTAACAGAATTATTATTCTACCTTAGTGAAGATTTGGTTTAGGGCAAAACTCAATCATTAGATATACTTCGGAAGTATATGTCAAAGGATCTCGTGGTCGTTACAGGAGCAAGTGGGTATATAGGCAGCCATATTGTTGCTAATCTACTATCTAAGGGAAGGAATGTGAGAGCTACTGTTAGAGATATGAGCGATCCTGAAAGAATTCAGCATTTGAATAATTTACCAATAGAGAGAAACGGTTCACTAGAAATTGTTGAAATGGATTTATTGAATGAGGAAAGCGTAAATATAGCGATTTCTGGTTGTAAAGACGTTATACATACAGCTGCAGCCGTTATTATAAAGTCGAAAAAACCTCAGAAAGAAATAGTAGATCCTAGTGTTATAGGAACCAGAAATGTACTTAACGCGATTGAAAAGGATGGTAAAGTTATAAATTTCATACATACATCTTCTACTGCTGCCATAAGGCCTGCTAAATGGGAAAATGGCACAATATTGACGTCTGAAACATTTGCAGAAGATGCGACATTAGACAAAAATCCGTATGGTTTAGCAAAATATAGTGCAGAAATGCTGGTAAGAAAATGGCATAAAAATATAAAATCTGGCCCAAGGATGATTACCATTCATCCTTGCATGGTATTTGGTCCGGCGATGTCAAGAAGACATTTGCACGGTTCGCTTTCCATATTGATGATGTTAGTTAAGAGAAAATTGCCCGTTCTGTTGCCTATGCAAATAAGTATTGTTGATGTAAGGGATATTGCTGAAATTCATGTTAGAGCATTATCCAGTGGTAAAGACGGAGGGAGATATTTGGCAGTTGGAGGAGAAATGATGTGGGGGGACATTGCAAAGTTGTTAAAGAAAAATTATCCAGAAAGAAAATGGGCTACAAAGGTGCTACCTTATCATTTAGCGCTTTTAGTGGCTGCTCTACATCCTAAAGTTACTATTGGATGGGCAAAAACACATCTAAAAAACAAATTATATTGGGATGCAGGGCCAGCAAGTAAAGATTTCCAAATAAATTGGAAAGACCCAAAGACAACTATATTAGAAACAATACCAAATATAATTGAAAATGGATGGGGTTGAGTGATGTTGGGGATGTTCTATTTTTTTAATGTATAACTAATGGGGAGTATTATGCGTGGTATCGCCCTGATGATAGTTGGTGTAATCTTGTGCTCTACCCTGACAGGATGTTTTGCATCTAAATCTACTGTCGACATAATAGAAGATGATTTATTCACCTTTCCAGAAGGAGATACTCCTCTAACAACTTGGTACCATTACGCTGGAAGTATAAACTGGCCTTGGGCAGTAGATGCAACTAATCCTATTGAAATAGAAAATGCCAATTTAACAGTTAATTTGAGTGGGGTGAATGTTCCGTATTACACAAGTGGAACATATTATGGGACAGGTTGGGATACCTTTGAGCCAACTCTTGGGATTACTTCATCTGGAGCTATTTTTTTTACGAACTATAACGGCCTTGGAGATGGGACCCACATAATTAGATCTAGAGACCAGGGGCAAACATGGGAAGATGTTGGGCCATTTAATCAAATTGATGATGATTCTGGCCAAACCCCTAATTCAAATGATCCATATCTCTATGTAGATAAATTTAATGATAAGTTAGTTAAATTCGATATGCATGCTCTAGCCGCTATGTTTGTAGAATATTCTGATGATGAAGGAGAGTCGTGGAGTGTTCCTTTCCCGGTTGAAGGATATTATGCCCCTCAAGACCATCAGAGTATTGCTTCGGTTCCTCATGAAAATGCTATCTTAGGTGATGTTGTGTATGTTTATTGTATAAACACAGGTTCTCCTGCATTAGGTGCTCAATGCTCTAGGTCATTAGATGGAGGCCATACATGGGATGCACAACAGATAGGTTACCCTACTGAAAGTTTTGGGAATCAGTGTTCAGGATTGCATGGCCATGTAGCAGGAGGATCTGATGGTTCAATTTATCGTGGAAACCCTTCTTGTGAAGGGCCTGCAGTATATGCTTCTCACGATGGAGGTTACACATGGAGTGAGCATACCATTACTACTGAAATAGGCATGCAACAGGGTTGGCATTCTCATGAAGTTGCAGTTGCAGTTGATGAAGCAGGAAACGTACATGCGACTTGGATATCTACAGACATGATGCCTTGGTATTCATATTCTAGAGACCAGGGGGGATCTTGGAGTGATCCAATGATGGTAGCAGCACCTGGGGTTAATGAAAGTGGTTTCCCAACAATATTTGCTGGAGACTCTGGGAAAGTTGTAATAGGCTACATAGGAGAATCATGGGATTGGAATGAGTCAACTGGTGGAGGGTGGTCAGGATATATGGCAATTATGACTGATGCATTTTCTGAAACTCCTTTAATTACTAGTGTGGCCGTCAATTTACCAACTGATCCACTAGATATTTTACCTGATTGTGGTAATATTAGATGTGGAGGTTTTGGAGATTTCATAGATGTGGAGCTTGATGACGAAGGGCGTCCTTGGATTGCCTTAGCGCACAACGCTGCTGGAAATGAAGAGGCGATAATAGGAACTATAATGACCGGGCCTGCATTATACGGAGAAATAATACAACTTCCGTTCCTTCCAGAAGGAGGGAATTCTACTCTAAAAATGTAATAGAACATTTATCCGTTCATATGATGTACAAAAAGCGTTGCCGATAGTTCGTGAAGCCTATAGTGACAATGGTTGTATTGTTGTTTATCTCATCGTCAGTCACAGGGTGCTTTGGTAATGAATCGTCAAATAATACATCATCAACTTCTATTTTAGATGATATTTGTCCCGATGGATTAGCAAACAATACCTGGTATCATTTCCCAAACTCCACAAATATACTTACAGTAGATGATGCTGATCTTACTTCTATTTTAATCGGGGAAAACATTCCAGTTTGTGCAAAAGGTACATATTATGGGATTGGAGTATCAACCTTTGAACCAACAATAGGGATTACTTCTGCTGATAATCTTTTCATGACAAGTTGGGGCAATGGCCCAGGAGGCTCTACCGCGATAATAAGATGTTCAAATATGATTGAAATGGTAGAATTAGACTATACTTGTGAAAATACATACCAAGGATCTGTAGCCAATAGTAACGATCCTTATGTCTATGTAGATCCTTGGACTGACAGGGTGATGAAATTTGATATGCATGCATTAGCAGGAATGACGGTTGAATGGTCTGATGATGAAGGGGAAAGTTGGGGGCCTCTAGGTTTAGCATCATTTGCTACCGGGTATTCTGTACAAGATCATCAAACAATTGCTTCATCTCCTTACAACGCCCTATTGCATGAAACTACATGGGTGTTCTGTGTTAATGGTAATTGGATTGCTCCTCTTTGTTCTACAAGTAATGATGGAGGATTAACTTGGGGACCGGAAGTTCCTGGTGCTCCTGCTAATTGCAACAGTGGAGGTTTAACAGGCCATATGGTAGGATCAAATAATGGTAATTTTTATCGAGGAAATCCGAGTTGTGATGGAGAAGGGTATGCTATATATCGGAGTACTAATGGAGGATTAACTTGGACAGAGCATGTATTACCTACAGAAGATACAGGGACTGCTGCAACTTGGAATGCTGAAGAAGCTCAGGTATATCCCGACGAAAGTGATAACTTACATGCTATGTGGATGGGCATAGATAATATGCCCTATTATTCCTATTCGTTTGATACAGGAGATTCGTGGAGTGCCCCAATAATGATTGCCCCTCCTATTGGCCTTAATGGTACGGGTTTTCCTGCTATTGCCGCCGGAGATTCAGGCAGGGTTGCCTTTGCCTATCTTGGAGATTCAGGAGGGAATACTTGGAATGGTTATATTTCAGTAATGACTGATGCATTTTCTGAAATCCCACTTATCACTACTGTACAAGTAAATAATTTTGGAGATCCGCTTGATACTGAAGTTGACTGTGGATACAATAGATGTGGAGGTTTTGGAGACTTCATAGACATTCTTGTTGATCAATATGGCAGACCTTGGTTTGGTCTTTCACATAATATTGTAGATCAAGGCATATATGGCACTATGATGGTTGGCCCCAGTTTAAGAGATTCAACAGTTCCGCTAAACCCCCTTCCAGAGGGGGGTTTTTCTACATTGTGATGTTATTTTAGAATAAAATATTTATTGCATAGAATAAAAAGCCGAATGCAAACAGTATCATTGCAAAACCACAAATAAATAAGGTTATTTTATATGACGAATGAGAAATTTTGCCCCTAGTTTTATCAAAAAAATAGGCTATTATTATGTTAACAACTATGTGTGTAAACAAAAAAGATATTGCATAGCCAATTGGTGCTAATGGTTCGTGTGCTGCTCTAGCCATTAATGGTCCACCGATTAGAAACCAGAATATATACACATTTGGATTTAATAAATTAGTCAAAATACCTCTTTTAAAAGAGGTATTGTAATCATAGTTATCATCAACAAACGATGGAGGCTCAGTTGAAAAGCATTCGAAACCCATTTTTATTAAGAAAATTGATCCAAATATAGAAATTATTGCTAGAATTGTGGGTTTTGATGCAAACCAATTTGCTGCTAAGAGACTGATGATTATTAGTGGGCCGTCGGTGAATATGGGTGCAGTCGCCGTTCTTACACCTGCCCTTAGTCCTCCAGAAAGTGTTTCACGAATTACCATAGTCAATAACGGACCAGGTTTTATTCCTTCTATAACGCCGAGTGAAATACCAGCAATGATTAGTCCCAAAATTAAATTTAATTCCAATTTAATCCCTTAAAAATATCTTTCCTAATAATCTCACTATTTCAAAATAAAGCCATGCTAAGGAAACAAGTAAGCCAAAGGCTGCTCTCCATTCAAGTTGTTTAGGAGCACCTCGCAGAACTCCTCTTTCAATAAAATCAAAATCTGCTACCAAAGTTAATGTTGCTATCCCTATAACGAAAAATGAAAATACTATACCAAGTGGCGTTGAATCGTGTATAACAGGTACTTCAAAACCTAAAAAATACCCAACGAAAGAAATTAGATACAGTAGCATTATTGCAACTACAGCTGAACTAACAGCTATTTGCATATTTTTATCCCAGTGAATTAAACCCATTCTGTATATTATTATCATTACTCCAAGAATTAGAAATGTGATTAAAGCTGCTAGTAATCCTAATCCTGGAAGGCCAGTAGATTGTTCTATTTGCCATGTAAAGCCCCCCAATAAGAAGCCTTCTAAAACTGCATAAGTAGAAATTAAAATTGGGCTTGTTGATTTTTTGATACCTATTACAATAACACAAATTATTGAGCCAATAAATCCTAGAATAAATAATATGTATGATTCAGGCATTGTCATAGCAGTAGCTATTGCAGCCGTCGCCGTAATTATCAAAAGAATGGCTGTCTTTTCTGAGACGCCCTCTATTGTCATTTTATTGGATGATTCATGTTCCCACCAATTTATATCTTTATATTCATTTTTATCAAAGGTTGAGTCAGATAGGGCAGGGTTTCCGGCACGATACATTATGTGCCCTCAGAAGGTGATGATACTCAAAACTTAGGGTGTTAAAGTTAACCAAATGCAAGTCCGTGATGTTTTCCTGATGTGGCAACTTTGTGAAGAAAGTTTTCAAAATGAATTCGCGCGTAAGTAGACCTACGTATTGATGTATCACATATTGCTAGAGCTTCCAGTATCTCTGATCTGATAGTGTCCGGTAACGATAGTCTGCGTCCAACAATTACATCATGTAATTGATTGATGATATCATCTGCATCAAGTCCATGTTGGTTCATCAGATTATCAATTTCAGATATTGCACCAGATAGTATTTTTCTTTTTTTCCCTCCTTTATTTTCCCAACGCCATTCCACAACTGCCCCTCTGAGAGCCATTTCTAGTAAATGTCTACTTGATTGTAGGGTTGAAGCTTGTATCAAATTATGTACTGCGCCGCGATCGGCGCTCAAGTTTCTTATATCCAGTAGTTCCAATGTAAAAATAGCCTTTCTTAAATTTCCTTCTGATATATATGCAATATCTTCCAAGACTCCTTCATCGGGTTCACAAGAATTGTTAATTGAGATGTTCCTTAGAGTTTGCATAATAATATTTTTTTCTGTAGAAGGGATTCTTATCATTTGGGCTCTGGATCTTAAAGCATCAATTATCCTTGAAGGGGCTCTAGTAACTAAAATAAATCTAGATGCATTGCCGACGGTTTCCATCATTCGGCGCAAATATGACTGGCGTATGTGTCCTAAATAATCAGCATCTTCCAAAATAATAAGTCTACTAATTGGTGTTTTATTTCTATTTATTTCTATTTCTCTTCCTGCCGGAGGAATATCGCCTTCTAACCCTTTGATTATTCCTCTGTCAAAAGAGTCGAGGCTTAACATGCCTGCTAATGTATCTGAAGAATTGCCGCCCGGCCTCAAAAATTCTTCAAATTTTGCCATTGCACCTCTTTGTCTTACTAAATCTCTACATTGTAGGATGTGTGTTGTTGATTTCCAACCTGGACCGAGTATCTGTCTAGCGTATAATTTCCAAGAAATTGTTTTACCAACTCCTGCTGGACCTGTAATTAAAAGATGAGGGGGGTCTGTTGACAGGCTAGTTGCTTTCAACTTCATGCATACATTCTTTGGTATGGCTATTTCTTCAAATGTTCTAGGGGCATTTGATGTTAACCAACTCGGCATATTCTTCTCGAAGAAGTGGTGGTGCTTGAAGTCTCGCTGTTAGATAATAAAATATAACGAATGTTTAAAGAAAATATCAAGAAATGAATCCTAATACCGAATGATAGATTAATGACTCTTTGGAGTCATTGGATATGGTTGTGCGGGTAGCATCTAAATCTACTCCGAATTATCATAAAAAAAATAAGTATAATTTAGCCATTATTATTGCAATTGTATTCTTAATGCAGTTGATTCTCCCAATTGCAAATGGAGAGCCACAAACTGGCACAGACGACTTGGAAATTTGTTCAGACTTGAATAGTGGATTTTGTGATGCGGTAGACGATGCTGATGATTCTTCATCACAGGAATCTTGGATAGAAGGCGTATATTCACTAACAATGGTAGATACTGGTATGATGCAATTAAATGCAACGTGGGCGATTTATGAGTATGCCAGAGCTCCATTGGGGTTTTCAGGAACTGCTGCTAATCAAGCCCTTGAACTAGATGGTATCTTTGCTGGAGATGGCATTCCTGCGGATGTTATTCGTAATTCATGGGATGAGCCATGGGATGGAAATGTTGGTTCTGAGCCAGTGAAAGATAAATTGATGAGTGAAATTAACAGCAGCATTGGCACCCTCCTTAATTCTCTAGGTAGTGCCTCTACTCCCTCTACCTCTTGGGCAAATACAGTAGAAAGTGATGGAGGTATGGTGAATTGTGGAATAGATAGAGAATCTGATGATAATGGAAATGCATACTCGCCTCCAATATGTATTGGAACTAACGTTAATATTAGTATAGATCCGAGTAAATTTAATCTAAATTCTAATCCTGATTTAGACTTGGAAAATGCATACAAATCATTGTTAATAATGGGAGGACAGGTTACTACAGAATTTCCTATTTCAGTTGAATCAGGCCATAAAAGTACCTACTATATAGAGCCGCCCAGTTATGCAACAATGGTTTCGACAGGTGGGTTAAATAATGAAAGAATACCTAATAGTGGTGCTTTTCCATATAATTCAGGAAAATGGGAATCAAATAATTTAAATTTGGGAACAACGTATTCAAATGATTTGCAATTTACTCTAGCTTTTAGAAATAATGCATCAACCAATGCTTTTACTTTGAATCAAGAAGATAAGGCTTTAGATTTTAATGTAGTATTAGATCTTTCAAATGAAAATGCGGCAACAATTGATTTAGTAGCACAAATAAACCATATAGAAACTACTTCAGTAGATGGTTTAACTTTAATTCCTGCCGGAAAAGGATCTGTTCCTGTTGTAACATCTGATGGGATTAGAATGGCACATCATAATGGCCTTATTGATTTAGACACAATATCAAATAATTTTCCTGTAAGTAGTGTAGGTGATTCATTATCAAATACTATACCAGGCCTAATAGTACAAATGGATAATTTTCAATGGGTTTTGGATGGATCCAATGACCCTGGACTCGGGCAGGGTGGATTAAATTATGTTCATACAATGGTAGATTGTGGAACATCAGGAGAATATTATTGCATGGAAGGTGGTGGCGCTATGGGGAATGCTCATCCGGTTTTCTTGCGGAGTACAAGTCAGCCTTTCCAACTAAGTTTAAGTGATTTGATTGGCGACAAATTAGATGATCTATCGTTTCTCAGTGGAATGAATCAAAATGATTTGGAAAAGATAGTTAACAGTGGAATATCTTTTGAAACAGTTCTTGATCCTAGTTTTCTTGGAGCTATGAAACCTCCTGGTATTGAAAAAACTGAAATTAATTTGGAATTAATATTGCCGACATGGGCACAAAATACAAATGGAGAATCATCAATAATATTGTCCCATAAACTAAACGGCCAACATACAGGTGATTTTGGACTTACAGGTTCAAATTCCTTTGACTGGAGTCATGCTATATGTTCTTCTGAATCAGTCACTTGTGAAGATACCAGTGACGATGTGTTGTGTAAATCTACAGAAAAATCATGTAAAAGTTCCGTTGTTAATTTAGATATATCAAAATATTCATTTTCTGAGCTTCAAAAGGGAATGGTTATTGAATTTAGTTTGGATATTGATTTATCGGTTTATAGAATAGGTATACCAGATACCTTGTTGGATTCAATGGGAAATGAAGATACGTCTCTTTCACTACCGGTTCTCCCTGCTGATCTGTTAAAATTAATTTTAAATGTTGCTGACAGAGGCGAAGTTCCATATTCAACTTCTTTTTCAATTTGTGATGATGCGTCATTAGATATTTGTAAAGAGGATCAAGAAATTGAATTCACAACAGATGGTTTGAGTGCTTTCACTAACCAATTCGGTGAGAGTATTTCTAATCTGATACAGTCAAAATTGAGTGCTATTTCAGTAATGGGAGATATTAATATTGATGGATTTGAAATAAATACCAGTTTAAGTGGGTTGGTTGATAGTGATGATATTATTGGGGATGCGGAAGCCATAAATTTGGCAATTAGTATACCAAAGGTCAGAGCCACTATTGGAATTGGTAATAGTTGGGGAGAAATATTTGGAATAATTAATGGGGGCAATACTGATGAGTTACAAATTAATATTGATGCCCCAAGATTATCTAATAAATTAGTAAATCCCATTATGAATTCAATGATGAGTGCAATGAATGGTTTAACTGGATCGATTGCAATAATGGCTGCTTCAAGTATGGCAGATGGTCTGATAATAAAAGATACTATAATAGGGAAATATTTGCCTCCTATACCTAGTAGTGAATCAATTGGTATACCTATTGAATTATCTTTAAAATTACCATTAGGTATTTATTTAGAAAATATCAATTCAGAGCATGGTGAAGTTTCTTCAAGTATTGATGATGGGAGACAGATGATAAATTACAGGGCTTCCTCGAATTTTGATGATAGTTTAAGTTTTAATTTGGTAATTGGTTGGCAATGGATTTTGATAGAACTTTTACCTTACATATTAATACAATTTTTATTCATTGGGTGGAGAATGACGGCTAGAATGAGGAAGAAGAAGAAAAGACGTAGGGAGGCTGAAATTAAACGGATTGAAATTGAGGCTAGTAAAAATAAATATGTGCCGGTCGTTTCTACAGATCCAACTTTTGAAGTAATTACAATATCAAATTGTAACATCACAATCAAAAAAAGAGTCAGTGATTGAATGGTTCATTCAACAAATATTACCAAACGCCCAATCGCTTTAGTACTTGTAATTACAATGATATGCGCTCCTTTGAGTGGATGTTTGGAGCCAGATAATGAAAATCTTACTGCTAATAGTCTGCTAATTAAAATTTCAGATAATGATATAGCTCAAGGTGGCTTTTTTCAAGTTTTCGAATTGGAATCTAACTCTGATTTGTCTGTCTTCATACCTTATTTAATACAAGATGATTTGACAGGTTTTACACAGAATTCAACTGTTATTGATTTATCAAAAGGAAATAGTGTTCAAATATCTATTCTAGTGCCTCCTCGAGTAGACTCAATGTTATTCTTTATCGGAGAAGAAAATAGAGAATTTTGGCCAATAAGAGGCCAAGAAGAATCTTGGGGATCTTGGATAAATAGAGGAGGTGCAGAGGAGGAATTTAGTAATGGAATTCAAAGAATACCTGCTTATGAAAATAATTCATATGATACTGTAAATAACAGCATTTATTCTGGTGGGCCTGTAATCTCCAAATCAATAATTATTGAGAGATCTATGAGTGTTGATGGCGCAGTAGGAGGGGCATATTCTAGCGGAATAGTACATGGAAAAATTGTATATGATAGATTGTATGAAATAACAGATCCAACTGATTCTTTTGATATTGTTGATGGTAAAAATGGATACTATGATAGATGGGCGGGGCAGGGTAATCCTGCCTATGAAGATGCGGCGATGTATCTGATAAATGAGTTGACTTCTTTTGGATTAGAGGTGAAATCTCATCGTTTTGAATTTACAGACATATTTGGTAATCAAAATCCTGAATCTTACAATATTTGTGCTTATAAATGGGGTTCTGAAGTGATAAATGAGTGGTTAGTTTTTGGAGCACATTTCGATGTTGCGCCTCCAGCAAATGCTGTATTGTTAGACCCTCATATTACAGGACAGCGTACATATGGGACAAGAGTAGGTGCATATGATAATTCAGCTGGGACCTCAATGGTTATGGAAACCGCAAAGGCTCTAGCAGAGTTTGAGAGTAGAAGAACCATGGTTTTCTGCCTATGGTCTGGAGAAGAGGGAGGTAAAAGAGGGTCTGATTATTGGACAGATTACTATGTAAAAGAAGATAATCCTGATGTAATAGTAACGAATTATATCAATTTGGATATGGCAGGAGTAAATTGGCCAGGAGGAGGAGGTGCTCCTCATGGCGACCCCGATCCTACAATTGATGAGGATGGTTATCCAAAGGATGAGGAGGTGTGGCCCATGAGAGTTTATATTGGCCCCGGACCAAATCATGACAAGTTGGATCAACCTGGCATGGTTGGCCTGTCTAATTGGATTGGATCCGATGCTCTTGGATTAGAAGAGCAAATGGGGACATTGGTTGGATTGAATTATACGGCGGAAACTTGGAAAACAAATGTTTGGTTGGATATGGATAGACCTGAAATAATAGTCTATGAAGATACGACAGCAAGAAGCGACCATGCAAGCTTCCAAGACAATTTGGGTACTGTGACCGTTGGTTTTGGAGGTTTGGTTGATGGTTATTGGTGTTATCATCAAACATGCGATACACTAGAAGAAATGGAAGATTGGATGGATACAATGGGCAAAGGATATGGAGATGAAAACACTGGTGTCACAAATTTAGTAAACAGTCTAGATATGATTACATGGTGGGCTCTTCTAACATTCTTCCATTGTGATGAAAAGCCTGTTTTGAATAGTGCAATTTGATATTAAATTCATAAAATTTGTGAAGCATAATTTATTGTTATCCAAATAGTTGCTAGGGAAATAGATAACCAAACGTAAAAGGTAGTTTCCGACCAAGTTTTTATTTTTTTCCCGTCAAGCGGTCCAAAAGGTAACATATTAAATGCTGCTAAAATAGAATTCCCCCATAACCATGCAGATATTATTTTATCTAAATGTGGATTAAATCCTCCGAATATAATGGCAGTAAATATGCCAAAGGACCAGAGAGATATGTTTGTTACTGGTCCTGCTAATGCAATACGCCCAAACTGTGTTTTTGTGGTTCTTCCTGATACCATTACAGCTCCAGGTGCCATAAATACAATACCAAGTACTGCAGCTAATATTACTCCAAACCTTAATCCCGAAGGGTTGGCACGAAATTCGGCCCAACACCCATATTGTCTTGCAACTATTTTGTGAGCAATTTCATGTAATAAAAAAGCAGGGGTTAATGAGATAAAATAAAGTAATCCCCAATATATGAAATAATCAGGAGAAGATATTGCTCCGAATATACCCCTAGTTCCATAGAATGCCAAAGCAAGAGTAAAAGCCATTGTTGCTTGAGTAAGATGCTGGATTTCAATCTTAGAAAAATGCCATATTGAGCCCTTATGGATGGGTATTGTATATCTCTCTGATCCTCCAAAATAATCATTTAGAATATCTTGAAATGGATTTTGTTCTGAAGAATATGTGGTGTTTTGAGATTTTTTGTCATTGTTACTTTCTGTGTACTCCTTTTTATCAAAAGGGTCATTGTCTAACCACCATGCACGAGGATCTCTTTCTGCTGTCATATTACACTCACCCTCAGAACTCGTTTCAACCCATGTCGTTAATTGTCTTCATCTTCTAATAATTCACCAACTTCAGATAATAATTTCTCCCAATTTGTATTATCCTTTGAATCATCTGCTGTGATGAGTTGTAGTAATTCTTCTCTCTCAAAAAAATCGGGAGGGTTTTCATTCCATTTATTTTGGTTTGCAATATCTCTAATTATTGATTTGTCCTTTTTTTGTCTTAATTCTTTAAATCTTCTCTCTATTTCTTCAGTTGTTTTAGCAGGTGAAATTCCGTTGTGTTTGTCTATCAAAGAAGAATAATAAATCATAGAATCACCATGTTCGCTATCATCTATGTATTTGGAAGGGTTTGCTAGCATTGTAATAAATTCTCTAGTGAGTCTGTCTGCTTTGGATTTTGGGGGGCCTTGATTTAATCTCTCTCTACTTTTAGCATGGTTATCGATACAATTCCTACACCGCATAGTTCCTGCAATATCTTTAGCATCACACATCAAACAACAAGTCGCGAAACCCATCTGTTCCATTGCGCGACGAGGTAGTGCCATATGTTGTCCCGAACGCATTGGAACATCAATCCTACTAGTCATTGATTGGTAAGTTAATTGTTTGCCGCTTCTATATTTTGATATGTTTGGAGTGTGTTACTCCCATTACGAATGATTTCAGGGAAAGACATTGTAGACATTGATGGAATGATATGGATTACGCATGCTGCACCACAGGCTGGTGCCAAGTAATCTTCACCGGTGTCTGTAAAAATTATCTTCATGCCGTGTCCTGCAGGTAATATTGCATCTATTGCTTGAAATTCCATCATCATAGTTAATTGTTGGTTTGGAGTAACGGTTTGTGGATCATTGCCGCCTGCATGATATCTGATATCCATCGTGGCATGACCCAATCTTAATCCAGTTTCTAAATCCTGAAGTTCGGCAAATATTTGTCCTCCATCAAATGTGGCAATTGCTTCCAAATGCAATCTTATAAGACCGGAAATTAGGATATTGTGTGTTTCGGACAGTGTAGGGCAAATGACTTCAGCGGTTTGGCCTCCGCCAACTGCAGGTGCACCTCCTCCCACAAATGCTCCAGTAGTAGAACATTCGGAAAGTGGATAATTTCTCCAATCGATATCTGCGGGTGGCCAAGTTTCTTCAATTCTCCATTCTCCATCATTTCGTTGTACTTGAACAAAAAAATCCGGTTTAGGGCCTTGATCTTTTAGATAGTATTCATACCATTCAAATAAATCTTGTGCCCAGTCCCATCTTGTCATATTCTCTATTGCTTCTCCTCCATAGCCACTTTCCTGTGCATTATGTTTACTCCATTGATCTGGATAGTTGTGTTCCCATTGACCAAATATACCTCTAATTTCATAACCCGCGTCGATATAGTCTTGATACCAATTAAAACCTATTGGGCCGCCGAAAACTTGGTGCGGGTCTACATTCCAATCTTGTAATCCTTGTACCCAGTATACACTTCCATTCCAATTCTGGAATGCTTTATCGATATGGCTACGTTCCTCATAATAATTAGACATATATGGGTCTAATTCTCCTGCCCCATATGTTATTGGGCCAGCAAAAAGTCCCTCAATAATATCAGGGCATACATTATCTAAATCATCTTCATCATAATCAACGGTACTGGAAAAATAATTCATGTGCATTACTTGACTTCGGGCTTCCGCGCTTCCATTTTTATAAAGCAAGGGATGTAAAGCTGTTGTACCTGAAATTGGCACTATCGTTTTGAGATAGGGGCTTGCCAAGGCAGCTGCTTCCCATTGGGTAGCTCCTTCGTAGGATTTACCATACAAGCCGACGTTTCCGTTTGACCAATTTTGCATACCAAGCCATTCAACTGCGTGATGTATTCCTAAACCTTCACCAGCGCCACGATAATCAAAACATCCACTTGAAAGTTCGGTTCCGAAAACTGATACTTGTGCAAAGGCATAACCATGTGGTACAAAGTTTTCAAAGATAAATTCACCCCTTCCTGCACCAACCACATTTGTTGGTGTTGATTCATCTCCTTGAACACCAAAAGAAAAATATGGACTTATGATGGCAATCACAGGAACTTTTTCGCCTTGTAATGTATTATTTGGTAACCAATAAGAAAGATGTACTAGCGAAGTTTCGGGGCCCGATTCCCAAATATCTGAAGTATCTACTTCAATAAATGCCTCTTGTACATCTAATGGAAAATGGGGTCCTTTTTCTAAAATATACGAAAATGTGTGATTATCTTGAAAATTTAAATTATATCTATCGAAAACTGAAGTGTACGGTGGTTCCGAATTATTAGTTTCTGTTTCTTCTGATGAAGAAAATATACAGCCAGAAAGAGAAACACAGACAAACATGAGTGTGATACTGATCACATGCATATGTTTACTCATAGTTTACGCGAAGAGTTTTGATTATTGTAATTGATGTATTAGCGACCTCAAATAAAAATAAAGATATTATATTCCTATCATATCTTCATGGCCACACTCAGGATAAGAGCATATCACTTTGTAACGTTCCCTCTTAGGCCTTGGAATCGTCATCCTTGAACCACACATAGAACACTGGTGTAACATTGTTTCTGGCTCTTTCTTTTTTTCTTCTTCTATGGGCATTATATCAGAAGACGCTGTAACCCAACCCAGTCTGTCTTGGTATTCATCTACTTCTGAATCAATTTTTGCAGATCTGATTTTTAATCTCAATCGAGGACCGCGAGATTTTTTTCTTTTAGGCCTTTTTTCTGCAGCTTTTTTCTTTGGTAAAGGCTTTTTTATCCCCTTAGGTACTCTTTTTGGTTTTGGTGGAGAGGAAGGTGGTGTCGGTTTTGCTTTTGGTGGAGAGGAAGGTGGTGTCGGTTTTGCTTTTGGTGGAGAAGGGGGAGGTGGTGGTGGCGTTGCTTTTGGTGGAGAAGGAGGTGGGGGCGGGGGTGGAGGTGGTTTGTCAGCCATCTTAACATCCTTTGGAAAGGCATGTTACCTTTGAATAAATCGGGTCGTCGATAATATATTCATGCTGGAAATTTCAAAAGAGAATGTATCGGAGTATTGTCTAATAAATCTCGTGCTCCTAATCCTTCTAATTCTATTATAAAAACTGCTCCTATAACCTCTGCTTCCAGTTTTTCGCAGAGTTCGATGCATGCAGATACAGTGCCCCCTGTTGCGAGAAGGTCGTCGATAATCAAAACCTTCTGTCCAGGAGATATTGCGTCATGATGGATTTCTAAACTACCTGAACCATATTCAAGAGTATAGTCTATTTTAATAGTTCTAGAAGGTAGTTTGCCGGGTTTTCTAACTGGCACAAAGCTCTTTTTCAATCTTGTTGAGAGTAATGGTCCGAAAATAAATCCTCTAGCTTCAGGGCCTAATATAACATCCGGCTGCCAATTTAAAGATTGAAGATCTTTTACTATTCTTTCCATCATTTCTGTAAGAAGTGTATTATTAGATAATATAGGCGTTATATCTCTAAATAAAATTCCTTCGATTGGGAAATCGGGTACAGTTCTTATTGTATCCTTCAATACTTGCAAAAATTTATCTGCCAAAAAACCACATCATAATGTAGAGAGTACCACAGTCCAAATTAAATCGAACTGTGGTACTCAATTTATGTAAATTCTAATAATCAAAGACTACTGAAAATATATTCAAATGTAGTTTGGTCACCAGGTCCTAGATAAAACATTACCATTAATACAAACAAGATTCCCATTACTGCATTTATCTCTTCGTATTTGCCCGCTACTAATTTAACCAATACGTATGCTATTATTCCCCATGCAATACCTGCTGCAATAGAATAAGCAAAGGGCATCAATATCATTGTTATGAATGCCGGGATAGCTACTTCGAGATCTCCCCAATCGATATCAGCGGCTTGGCGCATCATCAATGAACCTACAATTACCAAAGCACATGCAGCTGCATATGTTGGTATTGCTTGGAATAATCCGGAAAGGAATAATCCGGAAAGGAACAATACACCACATGTTAGAGCGACTAATCCTGTTTTTCCACCTTCCTCTACGCCTGCTGCTGATTCAATGTATGTTGTTGTTGTACTAGTTCCGGTCATAGCCCCCACTAGAGTTGCTGCAGCGTCTGAGATGAATGCTTCATCAGAATTTTGTAATTCATCATTTTCATCAACATATCCAGCAGCTCTTCCTACTGAATATAGAGTTCCTGCTGTATCAAATATATCTACGAACAAGAAAGTTATCATTACTAGTAAGAAATCTCCTAGAGACCATGTGTATGCGGCTCTATATCCATCCTCGCCTTCAACACCTATAGCATCTAAATCTCCAAATCCATCTATAAATCCGAATAATGTCTCTTCAGGTAATCCTGTAAATCCGAATATGTCTCCCAATTTCGGCGCGGTTGCTTCAGCTGCACCCCATCCTGCAGGAGCATGGAAAACGGTGAAATCTACTCCTGTATATGTAGCAAATCCAATAGTCTCCATCGGGGTAGTGTCAACGTCTGACGCAAACAAAGCACCCTCGTAGAAAGTGTATGTTGGATCCGCGTTGCCAAGCATGTTGTAAGGGTCTGAAACTCCTAGAAGCCACCCAACTATAGATATACCTAGAATACCCCAAACAATGGATCCCGGGATTTTCTTAGCCATCATTGCTGCTATCGCCACTATTCCAACAAGTGCCCACAGTTCTCCTGATGTGTGTGTCCAAGAAGCTGTATCATCTAATCCTACCAATGTTACGCCGTTATTTACTATTATACCAGTTTCCTCTAAACCAATGATGGCTAAGAACATTCCAATTCCAGCACCTGTTGCTATCTTCAAATCCTGTGGTATGGAATTTATCATCTTCGTCCTCCAACCAACTTGTGGAAGAGATATTATCAAGAAAAGTAGCCCTTCAACAAATACAGCTGCTAAAGCTACTTCCCAAGGAATTCCCATTTCCATGACGACTGTGAAGGCAAAATATGCATTGAGCCCCATCCCAGGAGCTAATGCAAATGGTAAATTTGCCCAAAGCCCCATGACCGTACAACCAATAAATGCTGCAATTGCAGTTGCAAATAGTACGTCATCGAAAGGCATACCAGTCCCACTTAACATGGCTGGGTTTACCAATAGAATGTATGCCATAGTCATGAAAGTAGTTAATCCCGCTCTCATTTCACTCTGCCACGTCACTCCGGCATCTGTTAATCCAAATCTTTCATCCATCATTTTTTCTAATTCACTCATTTATTTCACCTAAATCCAAATATACTGGTGAGTCTGGACTCACCTAGTGTATCTGCTATGACGGGCAGCCTATGAACTTCCCTACCAAATTGTAAATTTAAAGGGTTAAAGGTTCAAAAATACCGGTTTGTTATTTTTTGGTAAATATATTTTAAATTCTCCTTCTAATTCTTCTTTTAAAGATTTGATTCCTTCCTCAGGAGCATGAAATATTATTATTTCTTTAGGTGAACATTGTTTAGCAAATTTAACAAGAGCGGGGCCATCTGCATGATTAGAAAGAGCGTATTGATTTATTTCTAAATTTATATCTGTCATTTTTCCATAAATGGAAAGTTTTCCTTCATCAAGTAATTTTCGACCGCCTGACCCCTCGGCTTGATAACCAGTTAATAGAATTGCATTTGACTTGTTAGAATTCAAACGATTGAGATACCAAAGAGCGGGCCCCCCATCTAGCATCCCGCTCGTTGTAACGATTACATCAGCATTAAGTGCCTTTTTCCTATCACTTTTGCCATATACTCTTCTTACCCATTTCCATGTTTTCATTAATTCCTTAAAATTACTATTGAATTCAGGAAAGAGTAGCCAATCTTTAGTCAGTCTTGTACCCATACCATCAAAATGGACGTTGAGATTTGGAGTATCACGGTTTAGAATACGGAGAATATCTTGTCCTCTACCAGAAGCAAAAGCTGGCACTAAAGCGACTCCTCCTCTATTAACAACTTCTTTTATTCTTTCAACAAATCTTTTTTCTTCTTCTGATCGGTTTGGATGTATGCGGCCACCGTATGTTCCTTCTAAACATAATATATCACATTTAATTGGATTTGCTCCTATAACATTAGGGCTGTTGCGTGTATCGATATCTCCTGTCCAGAGTATTCTTGCTGAGGGAGTATTGATTTCTATCATTATTGCACCTGGCATGTGGCCGGCTAAGTGAAATTTACAATCCCATTCGCCAATTTTAAACGATTCTCCAATTTTATGAGTCTTCCATGCATCTAAAGCTAAATCCAAATCTCTTTTATCCCAAGAAAGGGGGTACCCTTCGATAGAGGAGACTTTGTATGTATCTCTCCACATTATTTCTGATACTTTTGCTGTCAATGATGTCCCGTGTAATGTAGTTCCGTGCGCCCCCACAAGCCAAGGAGCCATGCCAATATGATCTATATGGCTATGAGTAATTATAGCATCCGATACTTTCGGACTTTCGGAGGGATATTTTGGGGGCCTTGTTGGAGCCATGCCATAATCGATTAACAATCTTGTACCAGTATTATCTTCTATTACACAACCAACATTTCCTACTTCTTCTGCTCCTCCCAAAAAATAAAACCGAATTCCTGATTCTATTTTTTCACTGGGATAGCCTGATGTTTTTCCTGGAGTGTAGAGGACCATGTGTAAAGCCAAAATATATCTTCTTAATCAATAGATTGATAATATTGTTCCTTATTTGAGGAAGAATGATGAAAGGCTTGATGTATAATCATTTATTAGTCGTGCTGATGAGAGCAGAGGAAGCATGGGGCAGTAGATGGAAAAGTTGTGCAAATCCCCTATCACATCGTTTCATGGAGGTAGCAACAAAAAAGCAATCACTGGTTATTTTAGCCGCTGATTTGAAAACAACCAAGGCTCTTATTGATTTGATTGAAATTGTTGGACCATATATATCAGCACTAAAAACTCATGTTGATATAATTGATGATTTTGACAGGGAAAGTTGGGGAAATGTGGTCAAATGTGCAAGGAAACATGATTTAATGATTTTTGAAGATAGGAAATTTGCCGATATTGGGAAAATATCACGAGATCAAATGGGCGGTGTTTATGATATTAGATCTTGGGCAGATTTGGTAACTGCACACCGAATTTCAGGGCCAGATATTGTAGACGGCATCGGTGCAGGATGGGAGGATGTCCAAAGAGTCGGGGGTGTATTTTTACTTGCTCAGATGTCCAGTAGAGGAAATTTGCTTACCGAAAAATATACTGATGTAACCATTGAAACAGGCATGGGTTCGCCTCATGTTGTTGGATATATTGGTAATGGTAGTTCCCCTGAAAGAATATACCTACTTAGAAAGAAAGTTGGAGATAGTCATCTGATATGGACGCCCGGTGTTAATTTAGAAACAGGTGATGGTGAGTTGGGGCAACAATATGGTCATCCATTTGACGCTATCAAAAATGGATCGGATGGTATTATTGTTGGTTCGGGAATCCATAGAGCAGAAGATCCTGTTTCTTCAGCAAAAATGTATGCAGAGGAGAGTTGGAAAGCACTTATTGAGAGAGAGGCGAATGGTTGAGCAAGATACTATTGGTTGGATTTGTTCGTTTCTTGTAATTTCTCTTTTGATTGGTACTATAATTTATGAAATTATTAAAAGATGGAGGCTGTCTCTCAGATTAGTTACTTTAGATGAGAGTCTTTTGAACGATAGGTCAATAATAATCGAAGATTTAATAGATGCTCCGGAAGGAAGTAAGATAGTACAAAAAATACCTGCATATCCCATTAATAATGATGATTTATAATGACTTGCGATTTAATTCTGATATGATTTTTTTACCGTTCGAATGAAAAAATGTTATTCGGAGTGCCATTAGTCCGCAATAGTATGGAAGAAGAGTACCGCCATGATAATCGTTGGATTATTCTTGGAATTATGAGTCTGAGTCTGATAATTGTTATGCTAAATAATGTCACATTGAATGTGGCTCTTCCTGAGATGACAAAAGATTTAGGAGCAAAAAATAGTGAATTACAATGGATTGTGGATTCTTATGCCCTAATTTTTGGAGGCATGTTACTGGTAATGGGTGCTCTAGGAGATCGTTTTGGTAGAAAAAGAGCTTTGCAACTTGGATTGGTTTTACTAGGGCTGGCGTCTGCTGCTGCAGCGTTCTATGCAGATTCTTCGAAAGATGTAATTGTGGCTAGGGCGATGATGGGTTTTGGTGCTGCTCTAGTTATGCCTGCAACTCTCTCAATTGTGATAGTTGTCTTCCCTAGAGAAGAACGAGGGAAGGCTATTGGAATCTGGACCATGATGGCAGGGATTGGGGCTCCAATCGGATTACTCGTTGGAGGTTGGGCAGTAGAAAATTACGATTGGCAAATGGTTTTCTTGATTAACATTCCAATAATCTTACTGGCTCTTCTACTAGGATTGTTATTTGTACCAAATTCAAAGGATAGTCAAAAAACTCCTCTGGATCCTGTTGGCGCGATCTTGTCAATAGCCGCTCTAGGAACTATTCTTTACGCCATCATTGAAGCCCCTACTCTTGGTTGGACTAGTGTTGAGATGCTTCTAATTAGTGCTGTGGGAGTTGTTTTGACATATGCTTTCGTTCAATGGGAAAAGAAAAGTAATTTTCCCATGTTACCTATTGGCTTTTTCAAATTCAATGGTTTTTCTTTGGGATTGATTGCAATAATGTTAGCTTCTTTTGTGATGTTTTCCTTTATGTTTACACAAATGCTACATTTCCAATTAGTTAGAGGTCATACTGCACTGGAAGCTGCTGTAAGATTCTTGCCACTACCAATGGGCCTTATGCCGGCTGCAGCAAATAGTGATAAATTGGTCTCTAAATTTGGAAGCAATAATGTTATTTCATTAGGATTAGTTTTAATGACGGTTGCAATGGCTATATTCACTACTGTTGAAATTGATTCAGAGTACATTCGGTTAGCCGGTATTTTCTTGCTTCTCGGGTTTGGCATGGGTTTGACTTTGGCGCCTGCAACGACTGTTGTGATGGATTCTATTCCCGAAGATAAGGTAGGCGTAGGCAGTGCAACCAATGATGCAAGTAGAGAGGTTGGTGGTGCCCTAGGAATTGCAATTGGGGGCAGTGTATTGAACGAATATTATCAGAAAAATATGGTTGTTCCAGAAGGTTTAGAGTTGGGTAGCATCCCACTGGAGTCTTTTCCTGCTGCAATGCAGATTGGAGGAGACCTATTAGCAAATGGTAATGCTCTCGGTGGTGTTTTGATTCAAAATGCACAATTAGCATTTATGGAAGGGATGGTTGCGTCTGCAGTAGTAATGGGAGTTATTGCGATTGTTAATGCAATCTTGGTAAAATTGTATATGCCAAGTAGAATAATTTCTAATATTGTCCAAGGGGAAGAAGAATAATTATCCAAGACGTCTGGTAAGTTCAGAAATTAATTGTCTTGGGATCTGGCTTTCAACCTTCAATTGTTCACCATTAGGGTGTTTGAAAGTAAGAGAGGAGGCGTGTAAACATAATCTATTAATGCTGGCTTTACCAAAGCCATGTCTCGTGTCGCCTATTACAGGACAACCCAAGTTGGCCATGTGTAAGCGAATTTGGGCTCGGCGTCCTGTATCTATTTTGATACGGACAAGGCTATGTTCTGGTCCTTTTTTCTCTAACCACCAATTAGTAATTGCTGATTTTCCTGCTCGACGATCTGAAGGCACGAGCCTTGTCCTCTTATCCTTCATCTCTTGGATTCTGCCAGTTTCTATTCCAGAATCAGTAGGTGGTTTTCCATGAACTACTGCATGATAAATACGTTCAATAGTTCTGTCCTTGAATTGTTCTTGTAACATATCTTTTATTTCAGATGACCGAGCAAAAATAAGACATCCGGAAGTTTCTCTATCTAATCGATGGACTAAATGTGCGCGAGTCCTGCCATTTTCCCACGCCCAAGCAAAAACACGAGAGAACATTGTGTCAAATTCGCCCCGATCTGTGGCTACCGATAATAGTCCCGCTGGTTTATTTACAACTATTACTGATTTGTCTGAAAACAATACCTCTGGTCCAGGGATTGAAGACTTGTATTTACCGGATGTTTCATCGCCATCAGATTTTGAAAGAACTGTTAGTGTAGTACCTGGAGAAATTTTGATGTTAGCTCTACTAATCTTCACACCATCAACTAATACACGCCCGTGATCAACCATTCTACGAAGAGAGTTTTTTTTAGCCGAAGGATGTAGAAGTGATAAAATCTCAATCACTGTAGCCTCTTTCTCGACCTTGATGTTTGGGTCAGACATGCTCTCGCGAGATTGTTCGAACCATTCAACTTTCTTGATTGGTAACAATTAGATAAATCTATATGCACACGATACTATTGAGAGTCATGAGAGTAACTGAGCACTTGAAGAGGAGATATAAAAATGGACGTTAAAACAATAATGAATCCACAGAGAGGAATGATTCTTTCCGGAGTTATTGTCTTGCTACTACTTGGGCTTGGGCCAATTTCAGGTGGCATGTCAGGCGAAACAGAGATGTTTACTAGCGAAGATTATGGTGATATCTATACCGATGCAAGCACGGAAGATAAGGAGACAATTGACGAAATACTCGCAATTACCGAGTTCTCAATCGGGGCAGCAGGAGTAAGTATTGCTGTATTCATCCTCGCGCTTGCTTTCTTGACCGAGGGAACTGATCAAGCGAAAGTAGCCATTCTTTCGGGAGGGATGGTAATGCTATGGGGTCTTTTGACTGCCGTTGCTTGGTATTTGGAAGGCGAGAACTTCATTCTCTTTAGTCTCGTTATGCATGGATTCCTCACCGCGCCGATGTTCATTTCTGGTATGCTTCATCTTAAGGAGGAAGAATGAAATGGACCCTTTAGATCCTCAAATTTGGCTAATTTTAGTCGCACTTGGTCATACCGGACCAGGAGTCATTCTCGCAATAAATTGGGCAGATGATACTGCAAAAATGATGGGAGGATGGATGCTTCTGACTTCGGTTACCTTACTCTACGCCGCTCTAGGCATGGACGGTGAAGAACAGGCTAGACTAGCCCTTGTAATGGCTGGACCTGTTTGGATTTGGTTCGTGGTTTGTATCACTCAAGGGCTAGAGATGACGATTGGAAAGGAGCCTATCAAAATGAATTGGAAGGAGAATGTTCCACCATTAATTCTGTGGGGTGTTTTGGCACTTAGTGGATTATTGGCTTCCGGATGGGTGTGAGGTGAGAATAGATGGATCAAAAGAAAATTTTCAATCCTAAAATTTGGCTGACATTATTTGCAGTGGCTCACACATTTGCATTTGCTTTATGGGCACTGCTGGCTGGCTTCGCTAGTGATGCAGAAATAATTGAGGTGTTAATTGAAGACGGGCTTCCTACAGATCAAATTGTTGTAGATGAAATGAGATTTGCCATGTTTGGCCTAGGTGTAATGGCGATTAGTATTATACCTCCATTTATCGCAACCGCATTTCTGTTAAAGGGTAGATCACAAGGAATCATGACACTGGTTTGTGGCGGAACTATGGCAATGATGTGGCTTCTTTCTTTGTACGGCGAAGTAAGTATTGAAGGTGCAGAATTAGGAGCAGACCATCTGATGGGCGTAGTATTTGCTGGAGGCATCCTGTACTCTGGATATCTCCACTTGGAAGAATAAAGTAGCGAGTAATCTAATCCTCAGACTGAATGTCAGCAAGAGGGTCGGCGATGCAGAGATAATTGAACGCTGATGAAGAATAGATGAGTTCAAGATTTGCGGCCAAAAATTGCTAAAGTTCCTACGAACCCTGATTTGATACCTACACGTCGTATTTCGACATCTATGAAACCTGCATCGATCATGCCTTGTTTCCATTGCTCTTCACTTAATGTAGTCATATGTACATTGAGAGATTGTGGCCAATCATGACTTGCAGTATTTTCTAAATAATGATCGATGCCGGCAATAAGGATTCCTTGATCTTCTAACCATTCATTAAAAAATATCTTGAGTATTTCTAATGGTTCTTTCAAATAATACAAAAACTCCATTGAGTGAATTAAATCAAATTTCTGCGGAGGTTGCCATCCAGGAAGGTTGGCCAAATGAAATTCCCCCTCTCCTTTTTGTTTGGCCTTAGCAATCATTTCTTTGGAGCCATCAACCCCAACTACTTTGTTACAATCATCAAGAGATGTAAGTTTGCGACATAACCAACCATTCCCGCAACCTACATCTATTGCAGAAAATGGTGTTTTGAGTTCGGGTATTGCTATTTCTAGCATTTCATTAACTGATTTGGCGTGTCCACTTTCCATTCCCTCATCTCTATCTCTGAGCGCCCATTCTGAAAATACGTCTGTTGCATCACGAATTGTCATGATATTCCGAAAGATGTCTATTGCAAGAATATTGTCATTTAATTGTTGAAATTTTCTAACACATAATTTACAGCGTTTCTGAAAATTTGCATACCTTCGCCTTCTCCGTGCTCTATATTTTCTCTAGTCCACGTAGCGCCCAACCAGGTTGAATGGTTTGCCTCTGGATGCGGCATTAATCCAAAGACTAATCCAGAAGGATCACATACACCTGCAATATTTCTCCAGCTTTGATTAGGAGAAATAGGATACGGTAAAACTTCGTCACTTGAAGAAGGATATTTCGTAGAGGGGTCAACGTAGCGAACGGTCAACTGGCCAGCTTCATTCCAATCATCAAGGAGTTTTTTGTCTGCAGTAACAAATTTTCCTTCCCCATGGCGAATTGGAACTCTGATTCTAGTCATATTTTTTGTCCATATACAAGGACTGCTGGAATCAAATTCCAAAGTTGCCCATCTGTTCTCATAATGCCCTGAATCATTAAGGGCAAGAGAGGCTGTTTGTGTCAAACTGATGTCTTTATCGCCGGGCAATAAACCCATTTTTACTAATACTTGAAATCCGTTACATATTCCAATTACTGGTTTCCCTGACTTGACAAAATCTCGAACTTGTTCTCTTAATCCGAATCTTAGTCTGTTGCCCATTAAACGCCCACTACCTAGATGATCTCCAAAAGAAAATCCTCCAGGAACCGCCATGATGTGATAGTCTGCTAAGTTTACTTCGCCATTGACCAATCGGTTCACATGAATCCTATCTGATTTTGCTCCAGCCATATCAAAAACAGCCATTGTTTCGGTTTCACAATTTATTCCGAAGCCGGAAAGTACTGCTACTTTGGGTTGCATCAATTAATACCTCCATTTAACGTTCCTTTCCAAGAATTACGTAAATCACTCATGGATGCTGAAAGCACCACCTCTTCTGAATTTCTGAATATTATTTCATCTTCGGGACATACAACACCCAGAAGATTGCATGTATGGCCTTTCATGTATTCCTCAAATTGTTGGGAGTTTTTGGGTTTGATACTTACTAAAATTCTACCAAGACTTTCGCCAAATAGTGCGCCCCATATGTCTAAACCGGATTGGGCTAAAAGAAGTTGTGAGATGTCTAAGTTTGCTCCAGAATCACATCCAAAACAACATTCCGCCAATGCTGCAGCAAGTCCTGCATCACTGCAATCGTGCGCGCTTGCAACCAATTCTTTTGACATTGCAGATGTTAAACTTCGGTATAAAGAAAGATTCCTTGAAGTGTCTATTTGTGGCACCTGACCTCCTATACCACTTACGCCTTGTGATTCGGCTTGGAGCATAAATGCTAATTCACTTGCACCTAACTCTTGATGGGTTTCTCCAACGAGATATATCATATCTCCTGCTTCTTTAAAATCGCTAGATACTGCCTTTCTGACGTCTTTGTGATTTCCTATTAGGCTGAATAAAAGAGTAGGTGGGACGCTGATTTTTTCGCCGTCCAAAGTAGCGTCATTCTTCATTGAGTCTTTGCCACTAATACAAGGTAAATTGTATGCCCTACATACTTCATCTAGTGCCCGATTTGCACGTACTAATTGTGCTAATTTATATCTTCCATCAGGTGTTTTTGTCGATTCAACGGGATCTGGCCAACAAAAATTATCTAGTCCTGCAATTAAGGCTAAATCTACTCCTACACAAACTGCATTACGTAACGCCTCATCTATACTAGCTGCTGCCATCGCATACGAATCAATGTCTGAATACCTAGGTACTATTCCATTGGATATTACTGCTCCTTGAGTATCGCCATGTATTGGGGCAATAACTGCTGCATCGCCCGGAGCATCATGATTCACGCCACAAAATGGTTTGATTACGGATTGTGCTATGACTTCATGATCATATGACCTAACCCACCATTCTTTACTTGCCACGTTTGGTCTGGCCATAAGTCTAGAAAGTATTTCTCCCATTCCTTTATGATCTAATGAAGGGAATTTGATGGGTTTATGTTGAGGGGTTTTCCATTCAGATTCGAGTTGCAGTTGTGGGCAACCATCATGTAAAAACGAAATTGGGAGATGTGCTACTGTTTCTTCCCCAAAGCGAACAACAAAAGCGCCAGAGTCGGTAAATCGTCCTACTGCGGTAGCTTCCACTTCATGTAAATCTGCTAATCTCTCAAAGGCCTCACAGTCTTCTGGATTGACGCCTATGGTCATTCTTTCTTGAGATTCGGAAACCAAAATTTCCCATTTACTCAATCCTGGTTGTTTCAAAGGAACTTTTGCAAGATCTAATTCCGCGCCACCTGTTAATTCTGCTAACTCCCCAACACTGCTAGATAATCCGCCTGCTCCATTGTCTGTAATCACTTGTATTAAACCTAAATCTCTAGCCTCTAATACCATATCAATCATTTTCTTTTGTGTTATTGGATCGCCTATTTGAACCGCTGATGAAGGGCTGTCTTCTGTTAATTCAAGACTAGAAAAAGTTGCGCCGTGTATTCCGTCACTCCCCACTCTTCCTCCAACCATGTAGATTATGTTACCAGGCTGCGGAGTCTTGTCATGACTTTCTCGGCCATCGGGTAATAATCTCGGCATTATGCCAACAGTTCCACAATAAACTAATGGCTTGCCAAGATATCTGTCGTCAAAGACGATAGCCCCGTTTACTGTTGGAATACCTGATTCATTACCACCTGCTCGAACGCCGGCATGTACTCCTCGAAATACACGAGAGGGATGGAATAGTCCTTCAGGAATATATCCGGAATAATCAGGGGGGCCAAAACAGAAGACGTCGGTATTAGCAATCGGTCGAGCTCCCAGTCCTGTTCCTAAAATATCTCGATTTACCCCTACTATACCAGTCATTGCACCACCGAATGGATCAAGGGCACTGGGGGAATTGTGTGTCTCGG
>Ga0208277_1000265_pt1 | contig 31690 bp, 31 predicted proteins | sample ETNtaG_5_FD_185782 | JGI IMG/M metagenome (GOLD analysis project Ga0208277, IMG submission 185782) | Marine microbial and viral communities from oxygen minimum zone, Eastern Pacific Ocean - ETNP201406SV205 (SPAdes) (version 2) | ecosystem: Environmental > Aquatic > Marine > Oceanic ...
GCTAACGGGATGCATATGAAAATTATTAGAAGCTTTTTCAAAGCTTTTAATTAGAAAGTTCTATTGATTGAAATACCTAAAGTTCTAGGCAGTGCATAAAACTCTCTATTATTACTGCCATAAAAGCCTTGAGAAGGATTAGGTCCAAATGCTGGATTTAAAAATGCTCCAGTTACCCCTCTCTCATTGGTAATATTTTTCATAAAGATAGATACATAAGTTTTATCTTTAAAGAAGGTAGATGACATATTTATAAGTCTAAATCCATCAAAGTTAGTGTCGTATTTAGAGCTTTCACCAATATAATTTCTTGTTTCTGATTGTGAGTAATAATCAATACGTTGAGCCAGTCCAACGCCAGAGTTAAAATAATGCGTATATGCTACGCCAATATTAACTGTGCGCTCGGGGCTTCCAGGTAATTGTGCTCCTTTACCAGCATAAAGTACTGGCACAGAAGCTGGGGTATATAAATCTTCAGATAGATTTGTATCATTTAATGCATATCCAATATTCCAATCCAATGCACCCACATTACCCTGCATTTCAACATCCATACCTCTAGTTTCAGCCTCTTCTCCATTAATAACTGCATAGTATCCATATATAGGTGTTGCGGTATTTAATTGAGGATTATCCCAAGTGACGTTATAAAAGCTCATATTGTAATAGGTGTCGCCCATAAAACCTTTTACACCTACCTCTAAATTTGTAACCGTATCAGACTCAAATGGAACCCATCCATCTTCTTCTATAAAAGTACCTTCAGTTGGAACAGCATTAACACCGCCCCTCCTAAAACCTTCTGACATAGTTGCAAAGTATGTAATATTATCTGCAGGTTTATACGATAGATTTGCTTTTAATAAAGTATCTGAGTCGCTATTAGACGAAGTGTCGGTTGCAGGGCCAACATTGTATAATTTAAATGACATATTCATATTTGCATCTGCATCAGATGTAAAATCTCTAAACCCTAGAGTTAGGTCATACTCATCAGTTAAGTGAAACGTAAATTCACCATAAAAGGCCTCGTGATCAATCGATTCTCCAACAAAATAATCAAAGTCTTGTTCATTTGGGTCAACGACATAATCTACTCCCCAATACCAACCTTTCCATGCATTTACACCTTTAATGTATGTCTGTTGGGACCTAGACATATCTTGAGACTGATTAAAATAACCTAATATATAATCAAACTTTTCTGATATTTCAGAAATATATTTAATCTCAAAAGTATCAGCAGAATCGCTGTACTGTCTATGTGAAGGTGAATATGGTCTTGATGGTGTAGCCCAAATACCTCCAACTGCTTGATTGTAGTAGCCGGCTAGCGCTGATGTATAAACATCAACTCCAGCAAAATATCCAGTATTATCAGTAATACTTGATCCATTTTTTTCATAATTTGATAATGAAACAATTAAGTCAAAATCCTCGGCATCATACGTTAACTCAGCTGCATAAACCTCAACATCTCTTTCAGATGGTTCTAGCATTAATGCTCCATTTTCATACTCACCATAAGTACTAGTTGAATAACAACCTGCATCAAGCAGTGAAGTGCATGAGCTATTTAAAACATATTTTGTTCCTGTTGATGCTTGTCTTCTTCCGCCAATTTCATCTTCTTGAGAAGTGGCGCTAAGTACAAGTTCTAAATTATCACTTATATCAATTAAAAGTTTGTGTCTAAAGAATTCAATTTCAACTGTATCTGCATCTTCTACCGTATTAACAACAGGTGGAGAGGTTATAAAATCAGGATAGCCTACTCCTTGTTTTGGAGTTGGGACGCCATACGATGGATCAATTGTTCCAAACCATGAATCAAATGCTGGTATATCGGTTGTTTCAAAAACATTTATATAGTCTGTTATTCCTGGATAATCTACATTTGAATAAACTCCTCTATATGCAACTTTGTCAGAAATTGGAGCATTAAAAACGAGATCTGCAGTTTGACCGTTAGAATTTGAACCATTAACGTTTGATGCAGTAACATTAACCTTTCCTGACATTTCTCCAATTATTGGATCATTTGTAATATATCTGACGGTTCCTCCTAAGGCTCCAGAACCATAAAGAGTACCTTGTGGGCCTCTTAAGACTTCAACCCTGCTTAAATCTTTTAATAGAAAATTTGCAAATACAGGGCTTTTATCTACATAAGTAGAGACAGAAGCAACAGAACTTACAGGATAATCTTGAAGAGCTGATGAATCGACATTAAGACCTCTAATTCTTGCATTATTAGTTGTACCAGCATTTCTATAACCTCTATCTATACTACTGATGCCAGCAAAATTCCTTAATAACTCTCCAGCATCTTGAATAGCTCTTTCTTCAAGATCAGATCCAGATATCGTTGAAATGTTATATGGAACATCTAACACAGATGATTCACGAGAAGTTGCGGTTACAACAATTTCTTCTAGATCAGTTACACCATTAGTAGAGTCAACATTTTCTTGAGAAATAGCTGGAAAAGAAATTATAAAGAGAAAACTAATATAAAAATTAAACTTTCTAAAATACATACAATGCCCCCTTGTAATAAGATTTAATATATTTATTCTATAACAATAACAAATGTGCTGATATAAAGCATTATTTGTTTGAACATAAAGATAATGAAAATTTCAAATACATATATAAATGGAGAAATTGATAATAAAGATACTGGTATTAATTTTCAGCTTATCAATCCATCAAATGAAGAGGATGTCGGATCATTAATATGCTCTTCTGAAGAGCAAATAAATAAAGCGGTTATATCTGCTAAAAATGCTCAAGAAAATTCAGAAAACTTATCTATAAAGGAAAGAATTTATATTTTAGAACAAATAATAGATGGAATTGAGCTGAATAAAGAGGAGCTTGCTAACGCAATGACTCTAGAAATGGGAGCTCCTATAAAGCTAACTACTAGTGCGCACATTCAAATGGGCCTAGATCATCTTATTAATACAATAAATGTTCTTAAAAATTATAAATTTAGCGAATCTAGTGATGGCTTTGAGATAATAAGATCTCCCATTGGAGTCGTTGCATTAATAACTCCTTGGAATTGGCCATTAAACCAAACTTTAACAAAAATAGCTTCCTCTATTGCTGCTGGTTGTTCAATTATTATAAAACCAAGTGAATACTCATCTTTAAGCGCTAAAATTTTAATTGATATTATTGATAAAACAGATTTACCAAAAGGTATTTTTAATATGGTTAATGGTATTGGTAAAGATGTTGGTCCATTTATTACATCCCATCCAGATATTAATATGATTTCATTTACCGGATCAACTGAAGCAGGTATTAATATTCAAGAATTAGCAGCCAAGAGTGTAAAAAGAGTATCTTTAGAACTTGGTGGTAAATCAGCTCACATAATTTGTCAAAATGTAGATCTTAATACAGCCATACCTAATGCAATTGATCAATGCTTTATCAACTCTGGTCAGTCTTGTTCGGCTCCTACAAGGTTATTGGTTCATGAAAATGATATTACTGAAATAAATGAAATTATTATCAATCATGTTAAAAATATAACTACAGGCGATCCAATGGTTAATGAGACAGATCTAGGGCCTGTGGTGAACAAAAAACAATTTAATTCAATTCAGCAATATATAGAATCAGGAATAAAAGATAAATTTGATCTAGTAACTGGTGGTTTAGGAAGATGTAATGACTACTTAAAAGGTTTTTATATAAAACCAACAATATTTACAAATGTTAGTAACCAATCAAAAATTGCACAAGAAGAAATATTTGGACCTGTTTTGTGTATTATTTCTTATAAAGACATAAACGATGCTATTTCAATTGCAAATGACTCTAAATATGGATTGTCTAGCTATATAACTTCAAATGATAATGATGAAGCAATGGAAATAGCTAAAAAGCTTAGAGCAGGTCAAACCATTATTAACAAAAAAAGCAGGGGCTCTGTTCCCGCCCCGTTTGGTGGGTTTAAAATGTCAGGGAATGGCCGCGAGCATGGACAGCACGGCTTAGAAGAATATCTAGAAATTAAAGCAATAATTTAAAACATAGCTAATTGACGATACTCATGAGTATTATTATTAGATCCATGATCTCTTGTATCGTCTATATGGCCAGTTGTTTGTAAATATGAATTTAATTTTAAAGTGTCGCCTCCAAAATATTTAAAGGCTAATGTCTTTAAAGTAGCTTGCTTATCAGCTGCTTTTGTTAATTGATCTATTATTGGATCACTGCTATTTATATGTATTACGTTATTCATACATACAATATACTGTATAAATATACAGTAGTCAAGTAATTATTTAAAACTTGAGTCTATTAACACTGCTATAAACAAAGCTGGCGCGTCTCCGTTAGCTGTCCATGCATGATTAGTTCCCCTTTGGACAACAATATCTCCAGCATTTATCGAAATTTCTTCATTATCTAAGATTAATGTTGCGCTACCGCTTATAAGAATAATGTAATCTATTGATTGTGTTACATGCATGCCTGGGTGCTTGTGGGTATTGATTCTCTCATGCTCTGCACCAATAGCTTTAAATCCAAGCGCAAACATTTGCTCTAATTCTTCAGCTGAAATAGATGGATCTTGAGGTGCAATACTGAAATACCTAATTTTAGTTCCATTTTTTGGTGGAGATAAAATTACAGGGCCTGTTGTTCTATCAATTGAATCTTTGTTATCAATTGAATTTCCATCGGTATTCCATAACTCTAAAAAAATATTATCTCCATTGATAATATCAGGTTCAATTAGAGTATTAATTTTAATTTCTGACTCTCCATCATTATTATTTCCTGTAACAATTCTTCTTGGCTTAATCATATGCATTCTCCATTGTTTTAAATATATCTTTTTTATCCTTAAAAGCCTTAAATTCAATGGCATTTCCAGATGGGTCTTTTAAAAACATAATTGCTTGCTCACCTGGTTTATTCTTAAATCTAATTGAAGGCTCAATAATAAAATTAATTGACTTATTTTCTAAATCTTTACTTAATTTTTTAAATTCTTCCCATGTTAATATAATTCCAAAATGTGGAACAGGGACATCTTCTCCATCAACATAATTGCTATTTGCTGATAAATCTTTATTCACTTCATGACAAACAAGCTGATGATTATAAAAATTAAAATCTGCCCATTTATTAGATGAGCGCCCTCTTGAGCACCCAAGAATATTTTGATAGAAATTAATTGATTCTTTTAAATTTGTAACTGGTATTGCTAAATGAAATGGGTTCATTTAGATATTATTTCATAAATTATTCTTTCTTATCTACAAGAAGAGCAATATCTTTATATGCTGAGTACATAATAGTCATAACCGCCATTGCTATTAGGCATCCTAAAATATCGCCAACGGTAAACCTTAGCACGGTCCACATATGAATATCATGTTCAGTAATTGCTTGTCTTAAGAAGTTTCCAAATACGCCATTAATAAAAGCAGATATAACAACTATTAAAAAAATATGCCTTGCGTTGGATTTTTTTAAGAGAAGATTTCCATGCACATAATTAAATGACATACCGCTAATTCTCAATAGTATTAAGGTTAAAAAAACGGTAGAAGCTGAGAATAGAGACATTGTAAATTCAGGTAATGAGTAGAATCCCTGGACGAGGAAATCATTGTCTCCATGCACAAAAAAATTGATTCCTGCCATTTCTGCACATACTATTGCTGGAATTGCATACCATCCGAATAAGCATGTACAAATAACTCTAGCTGCATGTGGTAGATAAAATAAGCTTCCAGGGTAAGCATCGTCTTTTCCGAGATCAATAGCAAAATGAACCCACATTACCCATAAGCCAAAATACATAAGAAATGTAAATGAGAAAGTCTGAAGAAAATACTTCATTTATTAAGTTTTATACTTCTACTTGAATATTGAATTCTCTTTTATCTGTCTTAGACTGATGAAGAGATATTAAATTTTTTGATTGAAGCATTTTAAGTGTCTTAAAAACAGTTGATCTTGATAATTTAGACATTGCAATTACATCTGAAATTATACATTTTTGATTCTGATTCTCTTTCATCACTATAGAATAAAGTACTGCTTTTTCATTTGGAATTAGGAAATTAATTTGCAATCTTGATTCGATATCAGCAAGCAAATTAATTGCATCCATTAAATCTTTTTTAAATGTTTTCATAATTTTATACGTCGAGTTTAAACACATAAATAATACCAATATCATATGATTTTTACTAGCAGGATATAAATATTTATGAATATAAAAAACAAGGTGCGTATAATATTCGCCACGGAGGAGTGTCTGAGTGGTTTAAGGTGCTTCGTTGGAAACGAAGTGTGTGGAAACGCACCGTAGGTTCGAATCCTATCTCCTCCGCCATTTTATATAAAAACGTATTTTTATAATCTTAAAATTTATTCATTTAAAAGAGCGTGTATATAGTCAACCTGTCAGTGCATTCTTCTATTAACTTGTCTATGGGTAAAAGTTGATCGGAATTTCTTTTTGTTTTTAATAAAGCTAATTTTGTTTTACTTTTAATGATTAGGATTATTTTTTTTGATTTTTTTATTTCGTTTAAGCTCATTGAAATTCGTTTAATATCAGGAAATCCATCATCTATATTAAGTAATGGCTCCTGAGTATTTAAAGCTTCCTTTATGTTAGACATGGATGGAAAAATTGAAGCAAAATGACCATCTTCACCCATACCCAAAATGCAAAGATCATAGTTAGTTACTTCTTTTAAAATGTTTATTGTTTCAGGATTTCTTAAACTTAAAAAAATATTATCAAACTCATTATTGCAAATAATTGATTTGATCATACCTTCATTACTTAAATGATTTGAAGTCTCTATATCCCTTTCATCAGAAAGGGTTACTATATATTTTGACCAATCTACTTCATTATTAGATAAGAACTTATAAAAACATTTAGGAGATGTTCCACCAGTAAATATAATTCTTGAGATATCATTTGAATCAGTTTTTCTAAATAATTTAAACAGCTCTGCGTTTAAGTCTTCTTCGGTATTAAGATGGCTTATATTACTGGTTGAATTCACGATGATTTTTAAATTTAAAATTTTTACTTGATGACCGAAGAGGATTTATATCAATCCCACCCCTTCTTAAAAATCTACCGTATACGGTTAATTCATTAGGATTGTATTGAGTATTTAATTTTGAATAGATCTTATCAATACATAATTCATGAAATTCACCTATATTTCTAAATGATATCAAGAAATTTATTAACCAATCAGTATCTATAGGTATATCTGCATTTATATAAATAGTTGCCCAATCTGGCTGTCCTGTAACAGGGCAAATTGATCTAAACCCTTCAAAATGACATGTTTGATTAGGTTCTATTGTTTTCAAATCCTTTGAAAGAATAGAGATAGAAATAGGATTCTTTTCGAACTCATTAATAAAATCTATAGATATTAAGCATTCACATATCTTTTCAAGATCTTTCTTAATTGTATCAATTACGTGCTTATCAGATTTAAATGACTGGTCATAAAAACTATTTAAATATAGTTTTAATGATTTAGACTCGATTGTATTGGGAGAATTAGAAGGTATCTTGATTTCTAAGATTTTAAGACAAGGTTTTTTATTTGAATCTAGAAATGAGAATTCATATGCATTCCAAATATCTAATCCGTAAGGCGCAATATTTATTCCATCTATTTTATTTTGCTCAATAGGTCTATTGATAGGGTCTAATATTAAAAATTTATCTTTATATGATTGGTCACTTGAACTAACGCCAAGATGTTTCATTTTCATTGTCTAATACCAACACCTTTATTAAGAAGGTACAAGCATAGTCCGGTAAGGATCCCAATAAATGAAAAAATCATCCCTAAAGCAAAAGGTATAGATACATCACTTACCCCTAACATTCCTTCTCTAAATGTACTTACAACATATAACATTGGATTTGCCATTGAAATATTACGCCAAAAATCAGGCAAAATATTAATAGAATAAAAAACACCTCCAAGATAAATTAATGGAGTCAGAATAAATGTGGGAACAATTGATATATCATCAAAACTATCTGCAAAAATTGCGTTAACAAAACCCATTAAAGAAAATAAGATTGTTGTTAAAAGTAATACTAGGATTGTAAGAGCTGGATTGACTACTTCAAATGAAGGGTAAAAGAATAAACTAACAAAATAAACAATAATTCCAATTATAATGCCTCTTGATACACCGCCAATAATAAAGCCAAGTAATATTGCCCAATTTGGCATAGGTGATACTAAAAGTTCCTCAATTGATCTTTGAAATTTAACAGAATAAAAAGATGAAGTGACGTTTGAATACGAATTGGTTATTACAGAGAGCATAATTAACCCTGGGATCATAAACTGAATATAATCTAGGCCATCCATTGAACCAATCCTTGGGCCTATTAAAGATCCAAATATTACAAAATATAAAGTCATGGTTACAGCAGGAGGTACTAATGTCTGTATCCAAATTCGCATATACCTTCTTATTTCCTTAATAGAAAGTGTGATTATTGAATTAAGGATCTCTTTATTTTTTTGAGTCATTTTTTCTTACCAATTCAATAAATAATTCTTCTAGTCTATTTGATTCATTTCTCATTGAGTTAACCTGAATAGATTGATCATTTAATAAGTTAAAAAGCTTATTTATATTATTATCTTTTGATACAGCAACTATCAGTGTTGTTGGATCATCAAGTCTCATTGGGAAATCTTTAATCTTTGGAGCTTCTGATAAAGGTTTGTCTATATCTAGTACAAAACCCTGAACATCTAGTCTGCTCAGTAAATCCTTCATACTGGTATCTTCAACAATCTCACCATCATCAATAATAGCTATATTTCTGCATAATTGTTCAGCTTCTTCTAAATAATGTGTTGTAAGAATAATAGTTGTTCCATTAGCATTAATTTCTTTTAAAAAATCCCACATTTCTCTTCGTAACTCAATATCTACACCAGCAGTAGGTTCATCAAGTATTAAAAGCTTGGGGTCGTGGATTAATGCTTTTGCAATCATTAGTCGTCGTTTAAATCCGCCTGAAAGTGTTCTTGCTTGGTCATTGCGTTTATCCCATAAACCTAGTTTATTTAAAACTAATTCGGCTTTCTTTAATGCTTCTTTTGATGGGATGCCGTAAAAACCAGCTTGTGTAACAACTATATCTAGCACTTTTTCAAAAGTGCCAAAATTAAATTCTTGTGCTACTACGCCTAATAGACGTTTAGCTTCAGGGAAATTTTTATCAATATCAATGCCAAAAATACTAGCACTTCCAGAAGTTTTATTTACCAAGGATCCTATAATTCCAATCGTTGAGGATTTGCCTGCCCCATTTGGACCAAGCAATGCAAAAAAATCTCCCTCTTCAACTTTTAGATCAATACCTTTTAGAGCAACAACATCGTTGTTGTATACCTTTTTAAGGTTTGATATTTCCAATGCATAACTCATGAAGAGTTATTTTAAACCTTATCTTTATCTGTTCCAATAACAAAGATACTTAGTAAAATACCAATAACCAAACCAACCCATGCACTAAAGAATGTTATAAACAAGGCAATTAACAAAGCTGAAGCCATTTCAGAATTCTTTTTAGGTATAGACATAGCAATATACGCACATGCAAAACCAGTTAAAATTAAGGTTAAAGTAAGAGCCATCTGCATCAATGGCTTCATCAGAGTAATAAATGGCAATGTCACATATAAAAAAGGTATTGCCATAAGGTAATAAGAACCCAGGCCATCAAAAATAGATGGCATCTCCTTAGGACCTTTTTTCCATCTTTCAGCAACAACAACATGAACTCCTGTCCATAATGCGCCTTGAGTTGGGAAAAATGGATTAATAATTAATCCCAAGAAATTTCTAACTGCAATAGAAAGATGAGATCTATCTAAGTTGACATCTAAGGGCTCATCAGGTCTTTGAGCTTGACCATCTTTTAAAACTTCAATTCCAGTAATTAAATCTCCAAATAATAGTGTATATCCAATAATTACCAATGGAATAGCTTCTACGTACATGTCAAATGTTGGAAAACCTATAGCCAAAGGTGATGTTCTATTAAATAAAGATACAACATCAGGAATTCTAAAACCCCATTCAATATCAAAAGTAACCTCGTTTAGTAAAAAGGCAAACAAACCAGCAACTAGAAATCCTGGTAAAAGTCCTAATGATCCTATTTTTCTAAAAAAATTATTGCTGCTAGCTAGTTTTTTAAATGGATCTGAGAATGTAGTAATTACGCATAAGACTATCGCAATAGTCATAGAAACTGGCTGTATCATTAATTTATCTAGGTCTGTAACAAAAACTTGGTAAAAAGCTGCTAAAGCTGCTCCCAATATAATCCCTGACTTTAAGCCGTTTGGAATGATTTCAATTAATTTTTTACCCCATCCAGTAATACCTAAAATAAATACCAATAAAGTAAACTCAATACACATTGCTGCCATAAATTGAAAAATAGCTGGATCATAAACACCTGTGAATTGACCTTTTGCAGCAAAAGCCGCTATAACAATGGGTACAGCTGGAGTCACCCATCCTGGCGCCATTGGTTCACCAAAAATAATTGGTCCTGCTGATATTAAAGTTCCAGCAACAAAACTTAATGCAACTCCTTCTTCAAAGGTCAATCCTAAACCCATAGCAATTGGAACAGCAGCAAAAGCCGTTGCGCCTGATATCACCATCCCTTGGAAGAACTCGCCTGCTCTAAATTTTATGTGTATAAAAGGAATTCTTAAAGTAAACGGCCCCCATTTAATTCCTTTGCTTGTTGTTGTGTTAGTTGCAGTATTCATTTTGATAGACTAGACATCCCCTCCTCTAAACCTTTTAATGTTAAAGAATACATTCTTTCATCGAATAAGTCTCTTAATATACAAACAGATGAAGTGTAATCCCAATGATCCTCAGGCACTGGATTTAACCAAGCCATATTTTCAAAATGTTTTGAAAGTCTTTTAATCCATGTGGAGCCAGGATCTTCGTTCCAATGCTCAATACTACCCCCGGGGTTAGTAATTTCATATGGAGCCATAGTTGCATCTCCTACAACTATAAATTTATAGTCTGATGTGTATTTATTAATAATATCTTGAACCATTATTCTTTCTTGGCTTCTTCTTCGGTTGTCTTTCCAAACAGATTCATATATACAATTGTGAAAATAGTAATATTCAAGATGTTTAAATTCAGTTTTAATTGCTGAAAAAAGCTCCTCGCAAAGCTTAACGTATGGATCCATTGAGCCTCCCACATCAAAAAGAATAATAACCTTAACAGCATTAGCTCTTTCTGGAATCATATTAATATCTAGATAACCGGCATTTTTAGCAGTAGATTTTATAGTGCCGTCCATATCTAACTCAAGATCATTACCTTGGCGTGCGAATTTACGCAATCTTCTTAAAGCCATTTTAATATTTCTAGTGCCTATGGTTATTGAATCATCTAAATTACTATATTGGCGCTGCTCCCAAACTTTTACAGCTTTTTTTTGCCCCCCTGCTCCTCCAACTCTTATCCCCTCAGGATTCTGTCCACCATGGCCAAATGGAGATGTTCCATTAGTTCCAACCCATTTTGATCCGCCTTCATGTCTTTCTTTTTGTTCTTCTAGACGTTTTTTAAATTCTTCAAGTAACTTTTCTAACCCGCCCAGTGATTTTATTTTTTTTAATTCTTCCGGATCCAACTCTTTCTCAAAAGCTTTTCTTAGCCAATCTTCAGGAATTAAAGCTTGAAAAATATCTTCTAATTTCTCGATACCTTTAAAGTAAATATCAAAAGCTTTATCAAATTTATCATAATGCTTTTCATCTTTAACAAGAATTGCTCTTGAGAGATAATAAAAGTCATCTAAATTTGCGTAAGCAACTCTTTTTTCTAATGCCCCTAAAAGGTCAAGCAGTTCTCTCAATGTACAAGGAACACCGGATGATTTAACTGTTTGAAAAAGATTTATAAGCATAATAAATTATTTATTTGCTGATTCTCTCCTGGACATAAATGCCAATCTCTCTAGCAGATGTACATCTTGCTCATTCTTTAATAAAGCCCCATATAAAGGCGGTATAGCTTTTGATGAATCAGCATTTTTAAGAATTTCGTCAGGCATATCATCAGACAACAATAATTTAAGCCAATCGATAAGCTCTGATGTAGACGGCTTTTTCTTTAAACCAGGTATCTTTCTTAAATCAAAGAAAATCTCTAAAGCATCATTAACCAACTTTTTCTTAATTTTTGGATAATGCACTTTAACAATTTCATTCATAGTTTTTCTATCAGGAAAATTAATATAATGAAAAAAACATCTTCTAAGAAATGCATCTGGTAATTCTTTTTCATTATTAGAAGTCATAATAATGATTGGTCTATGTATGGCTTTGATAGTTTCTCCAGTTTCATAACAAAAGAACTCCATTCGATCTAATTCTTGCAGAAGATCATTTGGAAATTCTATATCAGCCTTATCAATTTCATCTATAAGAAGGACTACCTGTTTCTCAGAAGTGAAAGCTTCCCAGAGTTTTCCTTTTTTAATATAGTTGGCTATATCTTTAACTCTTTCATCACCAAGTTGAGAATCTCTAAGTCTTGTAACTGCATCATACTCATAAAGCCCTTGTGTCGCCTTAGTGGTTGATTTTATATGCCATTCAATTAAGTCTAGGCCAAGTGATTCTGCTACTTCAATAGCTAAAAGAGTTTTACCTGTTCCAGGCTCTCCTTTTACAAGTAATGGTCTTTCTAATGCAACAGATGCATTAACAGCCATACTGAGGTCTTCTGTAGAAATATAATTTTTAGTACCTTTAAATTGCATAATAAATCCTTTTATCTTTATTAAATTGTAATTTTTTCTTCTGACTTAAGTATTCTAGTGAGTTGTCTGCTTGAAGCAACTAAATTGCCACTTAAATCCCATATATTGCAATCTTGCTCAAAATACCCATTGAGAATATCTCTAGCAACAAAATCAAGAATAACTTCTTCTGTTGTAGGTAGTTGTCTTATATGAGTGGTTAATGTCAAGGTTGGAACCCAGCCCAAGGGGCCGTATTTATTGGTTACAACAGGAGGCAAAATATCAGAAAAGAAAGAAATTGCATATTGATCCGGGATACCGCCTGGCAAAGAAATATATGCTGAACATCTAGCTTCAGCATCTTCATTTGATACCTTCCTATCCCACCAAGCATGATTGGGATGGACATAACAATCAACCTGTTTAAGGAAAGCTGGTGTAAATCCTGGTTTTATATTTTCATAATTTAAAGGCTTAAAATCTTTTTTATCACTGAGGTTAAAAATATCAGGTATTGGTGTTAATAAACCGTTATAGCCTTTCATGTATTCAAAATCAGAACATGTTCCTGAGTAAATACATTTAACTGTATCATCTTGAATAATAGAAACTTGACCTGATGAGCTTCCTTTGCTGACTCTAACAACCTTAACATCAATTTGTATTTCTCTTGGCTCAGTTCTATCAAGATATTGTATTGAGGAGCTTATGGCACAAGAATGAGGCAAAGTTTTTGTAAGAGCTTTATGCATAATAGCCATCAAATAACCACCATGAGGAGTGTTTCCTACAAAAAAACTTTCATTTGGAATAATTTTATAAGATGTTTCAGAAAGCCTGGTTAACTTTATTGCATCTTGAAATTGTTTAAATTTGTCCATAATGTTATTTTTTGTAAGATAATTGTAATTCATAAGAGAATAAGAATCTTTATATATGAACCATTTGTTTGATATTGCTTGTAATTTTACCCATGAATCCTTTGAGGCTGACCTCGATGAGGTTATTAGCTCGTCAATAAATGCTAATGTTGATAAATTTCTAGTTGTTGCTGCTGAATTAAAAGATTTACCTAAAATCAATAAGATAGTATCAAAATTTCCAGACCGTTGTTATTTTACTATTGGTGTTCACCCGCATCATGCTAATAACTTTACTATCAATTCTATTAATGAAATTAAGTCTTCAGCGAAAGAAAATATGCCTAATGCGTTTGGTGAAATGGGTCTTGATTTCTTTAGAAATCTATCTTCACAAGAAGACCAAATATATGCATTTGAAGAACAAATTAAAATAGCAATAGAATTTAATAGGCCTATTTTCCTTCATCAAAGAGATGCTCATGATGAATTTATAAAAATTCTTAAAAAGTATAAAAATGATTTAACTAAATCAGTGGTCCATTGTTTTACTGGCACGCAAAAAGAGTTGGATGAATATTTAGAGTGTGGTTGCTATATTGGTCTAACTGGTTGGATATGCGACGAAAGACGAAATAAAGATCTAAGAGCATCCATTAAAAATATTCCTTTAGATAGATTAATGGTTGAAACAGATTGTCCTTACTTAATTCCCAGGAATTTAAATCCAAAACCTAAAAATAATAGGAATGATCCTAGTAACCTTACTCATATAGTTAACGAAATTACATCACTTAGATCTGAAGATTTTGATGAAATATGTTTAGAAACATATAAAAACAGTATTAATTTTTTTAAGTAAATTTAGATAAGTCTAGATTATATTGATCGCAAATATCTTTATTATCCTCTCCTGAAGCCTTAATAATTGAAGTGTTCTCTAATGTTGATTTAGAGAATCGTGGTGAAGGTGCAGGCTCAGAGAATCCATTTGGGTTCATGAATGTTTTCCTAGCTTTGTGATGTTCGTGAGACGGGGTTTCAGACAAAGAAAGGACTGGGGTAACACAAGCCTCAGAACCATCAAAAATAGATGCCCACTCATCTCTTGTTTTTAATTTAATTACTTCAGCCATTTTAGTTTTTAATTTAGGCCATATTGATTTATCCATTTGATTATTGAATTCTTCATCTCTAATTTCTAATTTTTCTAAAAGCTCTTTATAAAATTGCGGCTCAATTGATCCTATGGCTATATGTTTTTTGTCACTGCATTCATAGGTATCATAAAAATGAGCTCCTCCATCTAACAAATTGGATTCTTTTTTATCATCCCAAAATCCCATCTGATTGAATGAATAAAACATGCTCATTAACATTGAACTTCCATCAATCATTGCTGCATCAACAATCTGACCTTCTCCAGTTCTTTGTGAATGTATAAACGCTGATAGCATGCCTACTGCTAACAGCATACCTCCTCCACCAAAGTCGCCAACTAAATTTAAGGGAGCTTGTGGGTTTTCATTTTTTCTTCCTAGTAAGTCCAATACACCAGAAAGTGCAATATAGTTAATATCATGTCCAGAAGTTTTTGCCATAGGGCCCTCCTGACCCCACCCAGTCATCCGGCCATATACTAATGATTTGTTTAACTTTAAGCATTCATCAGGACCGAGGCCTAGCCTCTCCATAACCCCTGGTCTAAAACCTTCAAACAATCCATCCATCTGAGCGACTAATTTTTTTATCTCATTAACAGATTCTGGATTTTTTAAATCGACCGTAATGCTTTTCTTATTTCTGTTATGAATATCAGCATTATTATGATTTCCATGTGTAGAAGCTTTATCTAATCTAATAACATCAGCCCCTAAGTCTGCTAGCACCATTCCACAAAATGGACCAGGTCCAATACCTGAAAATTCTAATATTTTTAAACCTTTAAGTGGTCCCATAATAATCCTACTGAAACGCCTTTAACCTAACTAACATTATAGGCAATAAAGTTAAAGAACTTATAAAAGCTAATAATAGTGCTAATGCTGTAAAAATTCCAAATAAAACAGTAGGAGCAAAGTTAGATAAAGTAAGTATAGAAAAACCAATTGCAATCGTAAATGCTGTATAAAAAATAGCTCTTCCAACTGTTAAATGTGATATTTTCATACTCAACTTCTCATCATTACCCTTTTCAAGTTCAGATTTAAATCTATACAAATAATGAATAGTATTATCAACGGCCATTCCAACACTTATAGAGGCAACTGTAATGGTCATTATGTCTAAAGGTATCTTTAAAAGACCTAATAAACCTAAGACGCATGATGCTACAAATATATTTGGCAATATTCCTATAAATACAACCTTCAATGATCTAAACAAGACAAATAACATAAGACTTATAACTAAAAAAACTAATCCTAAAGAATTAATTTGTGATGAAAATAGTGATTGAAGCATGTTGTTGTATAAAACAGCTAAGCCAGTTATTTCAAATTGGTCTTTTGATAAATTAAATTTATTAATAAGGTCATCTTCTATCTGATTAATTAAGTCTTTTCTATTTAAACTATTTGAAGATTCTATGACTCTGGTTGAAATACGTACTTTGGAGTCATCCTCATTAATATATGAATACAATAATGTTTCTCTTATATCCTCAGGCAAAACAGACCTTAATAAAGCTAATTCAAGATCATTAAGATCTTCGTCATCATTTATCTTTCTTGCTAATTTAACACCACTCGCAACACTCAAAACTTTGCCAATTTCTGGCATGGAATCTAAGTTATCATGAATATTCTCTAATTTTTCTAAACTATAAATATTCCACCAATAACCAGACGCTTCGCTTTCATCATCAGCAAATAAGTCTTCAGCAAATAGATCTTCATCCTCCCCTTCGAATATTACATCCTCTGATACAAAAGAAGGCTCATCTATAATAATATCAAGTGTAGCTGTTCCTCCTAACTCATTATCAAGCAATACCATTCCTTGGTATATCTCTGTTGATTCATCGAAATAGTCAATAAATCTATTTTCTACTTCAAGTTTTGACATGCCGAAAATTAAGATACTAAATATTGTTAAATAAGATAGTAATAACCCAAAATGGTGCATGTTTGTAAAATTATAAATTTTTCTTAAAACTTGTTTAATATTGATAAAATCAACTGATTGATCAGTATTAAGTGAAATGAGAGCTGCAGGCAGAAATGTAAATGTAAAAAATAAGGCAAAGATCATTCCAACAGCCATCATTTTTCCAAACTCAATTACAGGCTTAAGATCGCCAAGCGTTAAAGATAGAAATGCAACAGCAGTAGTTAATGCAGCAAATAAACATGGCATAAACATAATCTGGAATGCAGACTTAATAGACTTATAGTTATTTGATCTTTTGTTATCGATAAGTCTAACGCTGATATGAACTGTTAATGAAATAGTTAAAATTAAAAGCAAAGCAACAAAGTTTGATGAAACAACGCTTATTTTCCAATTCATAAAACCTAAAAATCCTGCTGTACAGAAAGAAGTGATAAAAGCATTCATAATTGGCAGCGTTACCAACCATATATTTCCAAAGAATAAATAAAGCATTAATGAGAAAACTATTGCAACAGCAATACCAAAAATCATTAAATCTGATTGTATAAATGACATCATATCAACTGCTATCATTGAAGGGCCGCCAAGAAATATATCTGCACTATCTCTATAAGAATCAAGTATGTTTCTTATATCCGATATAAATATTTTTTGTGTTTCAGATTCGATCTCATTTAATAATGAAATCTTTTCATTTAAAGAATCTATGTATTGAGTATCTTTTTGTTGACTATCTAGCGCTTCGTATCTTTGGTTAACTAAAGATTTTTTTAATTGATCTTCTTTAACAATTACCTGAAGTGCAGTGGTTGTTCCGTCTGAACTTAGAATGAGATTTTTATATATAGGGTTATCTAAGAATTCATCTTTAGCTTTCTCTAAATTAATACCTTCAGACTCTAAATCTTTTAAGTTATCCGCAACGTCAGTTAAAGGGACTTTAGGTTGGAAGAATATTGGAGCATCTAACAATGAAAAAACATTTTCTACGCCATTTAATTGACTTAATTCAAATTCAAGAGATTTAAGCTTATTAATAGATTTAGCTGAAAACAATTCATCGTGCGGCCTATAAGTAATAATTAAAAAATCAGATCCTCCAAACTCATCACCTGATTCTCTAAAAATTTTAAGTGCGGCATCATTTTCTAAGACTAAAGCGTCAGATGAAGCGTCTAATTTAAAATTAGTTAAACCAAAAGAGCTTATTATTAAGGCAACCAAAACCAATAATAGAGTTCGTTTGGGGTTATTTAAAATTAAATCTATGTATCTGTTTATTAAATTCATGTTTTACTTATTAGCGCAATCAGGACTATCTGCTGGGCTTGGATTAGATTTATATTCATCACTATCATACAAATGCATTGATAATGCATGAATATTATCCATAATCCCATTTAATGCTTTGTAAACAGACTGATGTCTCTTAATAAGACTTAATTCTGTAAATGCCTCTGATGCAATAATGACTTTAAAATGGCTTTCTGAGCCATCAGGAACGTTATGCATACTACTTTCATTAACAACCTCAAGATAAATAGGCTTAAATGACTTCTCTAAGACTGACTCTATGCTTAATTGAATTGTATTTATAGCCATAGTTATTTTAAATGTAAGTCGATAAGGTAATTTGTTTTATACTAATGTCTACTTGATTGTGTATTTAATAAAGCATTTTAATCTATTAAAAATAGATTTAATAATTATATGAAGATTTGGTGGTATAAAGATAAAAAAATTGGTCATATCAAGCAAGTTTCTGTGCTTATAGATGAGTTAAAAAAAGATCATAATGTGTCTCTTAGAGAAATAGACTGTAATAAATCTACTATTTTAGATTGCGTTAGATTATTTCTCTCATTTTTCCAAAATTCTAGCGTAAATAATTATCCAGATATGTTAATTGGTGCTGGTCATGACACTTATCTTAAAATATTGTCTGATAAAAATAGGTTTAAAGACAAAACGAAGTCAGTTGCTATATTGAAGCCTTCCATATTAAGAAGTAATTTTGATTTAGTATGTGCTCCTGAGCATGATTTTGAGAAAGGGTATGAAGATAATACTTTTTTATTTAAAGGCTCTTTAGCTAAAGTTTCTGACAATGATGCTGATGCAAATATAGGTCTTATAGCTTTAGGCGGACTTAATAATCATTATGAATTTTTATCTGAAGATATAATTAAACAAATAGAATATATTATCAATTTAAAGAATCGACAGAAGTGGTACATTTTTAATTCCAGGCGAACCCCGAAAAATTTGAATCTTAAGTTAAATAAATTAACTAATAGTTCAATAGAGTTCATAGACTGTAATAATAAGAACCATTTGAGTCTTGATGATGTTTTAAGAAAAGCTTCTATAAAGGTTGTAACTCCGGATAGTGTTAATTTGGTCTTTGAGTCACTGTCATCAAAATCTGACACTGTCTTACTTCACCTTGATTCGAAAAAAGAGAATAAAATCACAAAATTAATGTCCTCTTTGATTTCAACAGGTGACATTGGGTATATTAAAAAAGACAGGGTTTTAGATAATCTTCAGACATATAAGTTAACCCCTCCCCATCCTCATCACCAAATATATGCAGAAGTTGAAAAAGTTGCATTTAAGATATCTAAACTGATTAAAGAATGAAGATTTGTCATGTCATATCAGGAAATACTTTTGCAGGTATAGAGCAATATGTAGCTGAACTTTCTCAAAGCCTTGAAAGTAAACATGAGGTTAGTCTTATCTGTAATGAAGAAATTGCATCGAATTTTAAACATTGCAAGGTTATACCCATTAAAAAAAGAAGCAGGAGATCTTTTTTAGCCATATATACAATATATAAAATCTTACGATCTAATGATTTTGATATTGTTAATACTCATGGTTCAAATCCTACTTATATTGTTTCTATCTTAAAAAAAATGATGAACATTAACTTTGTCGCAACTATTCATGGAATTAAAAGTAATGTAAATGTTTTCAATAAAGCTGATTTAGTAATTGGCGGCGAGAGGTCCTTGGTTGATATAAATACCCGAACAAGAATTATTCATAACTGGTATAACCATAGCTCAGATTCTAAAGCAGAAGGATCTCAAGCTATAGCAGTAGGAAGATTGGAAGATGTAAAGGGTTTTGATTTATTAATTAAAGCTTGGGTCAACATAGCCACTCCTCTTGTTATTATTGGCTCTGGACCTCAAAAAGACTTTCTCAATAATCTTATTGATACTTTGAATTTATCTAAATCAGTAAGCATCAAAGAATGGATAGATCAAGATAAGCTCATGCAAGAGTACGCTAAAGCAAAAGTGATGATTATTTCATCAAGACGAGAAGGTGGTCCTAGAGTTGGTTTAGAAGCATTGGCTAATAATTTACCTGTTTTATCAACAGATGTTGGTCATATGAATAAAATCTTACCTAGTGAATTATTAGCAAAACCCAATGATTTAGATTCCCTTAAATTATTATTAGAAAATACTGTTGATAATATAGATCTACTAAATCAATCAGCTATTTTTGAGTTTGTTAAAGAAGAGTTTTCTTTAGAATCGCAAAAGAATAAAACAATATCAGCTTATGAGGATTGCCTTAGAAGTTCTTCATAAACTTCTAAAGTTCTATTAATCATTTTTTCAGATGTAAAGATATTTTCTTTGGGAGTAAGTTCATCACGGTAAATTAAATCCATGGTTTTATCCTTAAGAGCTTTAATATCTCCAAGCTCTTCAAGACCTTCTGGAAATAATTCATTAAGAATTTCTTTTGTTCCTCCATGATTCCACCCCATTATCTTTGTTCCAACGCTCGCTGCTTCAATTGTGGTTCTTCCAAAGGGTTCTGGTGTTTTAGATAGGTTGTAAACAATATCTGATAATTTGTAGATATTTACAATATCAGATCTAGAGCCGCAGAATGTTATCCTAGATTGAAGATTATTTCTTTTCACCTTTAATAAAAGCCTTTGGTAATACTTCTCCTTGCTTTTTGATACTGGTCCAACTATTAATCCATGAATATTATCATTATTAATATCTTTAATAAGATCTATAAAATCATCGACACCTTTCCATTTAGTGATTCGTGCAGGTAGAGTTAATATTTTCTTATTAAGTGTTTGTGGAAATTCTTCAAACCATTTTGAGAGCCATTCTTTATCAATAGGTTCTTTATTAAATTCATTCAAATCACAACCCCTTGGAATAACTGTTATTTTATTAGATGGGACTTTGTATGTGGCTTTAATATATTCTTCTACAGTTTTAGAAATACTTATCACATGATCTACTTTAGCCATAACTTTACTGTATATAGGAAAACTATACAGCCCATGAAAAGTAGATACATGAACTGGTTTATTGTTAGTTATCTTATTTAAAGCTCTATAAGTTACCCATGCTGGCATTCTGGATCGGACATGAACGATATCTGGATTAATTTGTAATATAACTTGCTTCAAGGAGTCTGCTAATTTAAGAGTTTTTAATCTTTTTAAATGAATAGGCATAGAAATATGATTACCGCCTGAGGCAATCAGAGAGGCTTCTAGCTTGCCGCCATTTGAAATAACATAAGATTTATGGCCTTTTGTAACTAAGGCTTTAGAGAGGTCTAAAACACCCCTTTCAACACCACCTATATTAAGCTCAGGTAGTATTTGTAAAATTTTCATATTATTCGTATCTTAACGATAAAGCTGGATCAAGTTTTGCAGCCCTTCTAGCAGGCCAAATACCAAAAAATAAACCAACGGCTCCAGAGAAGGTAATAGATCCAATAATTGCTCCAAAAGGCATATAAAAAGGCCACTCTTGATATGAGGCAAACATGTATAACATTCCAGAACCCAAGAAAACACCTATGATGCCACCAAGAACACATAACAACATTGCTTCTACAATAAATTGCATCATGATGGCTCTATGAGTTGCACCTAATGCCTTTCTAAGACCTATCTCTCTAGTTCGCTCAGTAACCGATACAAGCATAATATTCATTACACCTATACCGCCAACCAACAAACTAATGCCAGCAATGCCTGTAATTAAAATAGTAAAGATAGCTGTTGCTTCTCTTTGTAAGTCGGCATATTGACTCCAGTCATTAATTCGAAAATCATTATCAGCCCCTGGACCTATATCATGCTGCCTTCTTAAGACTTGTTCTATGGCAACCATTGCTTCTTCGATATTTTGATCGTTAGAAATCCTTACACCCATTGAGTTAATAGTGCGACGGCCGTAAATCCTATCACTGGCAGTCAGCAAAGGTACATAAACATTATCATCTGGAGATCTCCAACCACTTGATCCTTCGCTCTCCATTATCCCAATGACTTTGTATGGCACTCCAGCAATTAATAGTTCATTGTTAAGCATTTGTTTAGGAGAAGTTTTAAGTTCTTGTGGGACCTTTGATCCAACAATAGCAACACGCTTTCTAGCAAGGTTTTCATTTTCTGTAAAGAATCTTCCCATGGCAATCTTGTAGCCCTCAAATTCCATATAATTTGTCCAATGGCCACTTATACTGGCACTCATATTGTTATTTTTAAATTTTATTTGCCTGCTACCGTCGATTGAGGGTGAAATTTTCCAAGGAATTTTTTTATCATTAAGCAGAGCTTCTGCATCTTTAATGGTTAGAGGATTAGTTCCAATTGACACTCCTCCTCTTTTTCTTTGGCTAGGATATACAGATAAAACTCTTCCTCCCAACTCATCAATCTCAGCATCTAAAGCGCTTTGCGCGCTTGACCCAATTCCTATTGTTGCAATAACTGAAGCAATTCCAATAATAATTGCTAAAGATGTTAAAAATGATCTTGTAGCATTAGATTTAATGGCGCTAATTGCAGAATATAAAGATTCAAGAAATAGCATACTTAACTACCAAATGAAGATGAGACTCTTTTCCTAAATTTTTCTTGGTAATCAACTAAACTTTGGCTTGGAAGAACAAAAACATAATCTCCATCTGATAGACCGCTTATGACCTCAACATTACTTAAATCAGATTTACCAATCTTAACCCATGCTAATTCAATTCCATCAGATGATTCTTTGATTACTATAAATTTATTAAAACTTTCACCTTTGACTCTTGATTTTAGAAAGTTTTGTACATCCTCTTTTGGCATCTGGAGCATTGCTGCAGCAGATTTAATATCTTTTCTTGTTCTTAATGAGCCTGTTGGAATACTTAAAGAAACATCTTCGTTTAGAATTTGAATAACAACATCTGTATTCATACCTATCAGCAATAAATTATCTTTATTGTCTATATCTACTAATATCGGAAAAGTTGTAACATTCTGTTCAACTCTAGCCAAAGGTTCGATCTTTGATACTGTTCCAAAAAATTCTTTATCTCGGTATGCTGAAACCTTTATTGATACCTCTTGGCCAACTTTAACTTTTCCAACATCTATCTCATCAACTAGAGCTCTTACTCTTACTTTTCCAAGATCTGCCATCATCATTAATACAGTTCCACCACCCACAGCAACACTAGGCGATGAAATAACTTGTCCAACTTCAACATTCCTTGAAATGATTGTTCCTTCAGTAGGAGATCTGACGATAGTATCGTCTAATGATATTTTAGCGTTTTCAAGATTGACTTCAGTTCTAACAAGAGAGGATTGCGCTGATGCAAAATTTTCTTGTATATCTTCAAAATCTTTATCTGCAATACTGCCCTCTTTATGTAGAGTTTCTCCTCTTAATAATTGTGATCTTGCATTTTCTAAACGAACTTTTGATAAGTCTAAGTCTGCTTCAGCTTGATCTAGTATATTTTTAGGAGTTCGTTGATCAATTCTAGCCAATATATTACCTTTCTTTATATAATCGCCTACCTCCGCTCCAAGAAACAATACTTCACCAGAGGCTTTAGATTTAATTTCAACAGTTGATATAGCTTCGATTGAGCCAGAAGCTTCAATTGTAAGTTCTAATTTTTGATTAGTAACTTCCTCTTTTGAATAATATTTGAATTCATTTTCTTTCGAATCATCAGATCCTCCACATGATACCAATATAATTGCTGCTAATAATGTTAAAAATATCTTATTCATAAGTTTCCTATACTAATTTATCTGATTCAATTAAACCATCTCGAATTTTTATTACCCTTTGTGCTTGATTAGCTATTTGCTCTTCATGGGTAATAATTATTATAGTTTGCCCATTATTATGAAGTGTTTTAAAAAGATTCATAACATCCGCTCCTGTTTGCGAATCTAAATTCCCCGTGGGCTCATCTGCAAAGAGAATACTGGGGGAATTAACTAGCGCTCTGGCAATAGCTACTCTTTGCTGCTGACCACCTGATAATTCAGCTGGGCTATGATCCATCCTGTCTTCTAATCCAACATCTTTTAATGCATTTTTAGACATTTCAGTTGCAGTGCTCATTTTTGTTCCTGCATATTTAAGAGGAAGCATTACGTTGTTTAAAGCTGAGCTTCTAGCAAGCAGATGAAATGATTGAAAAACAAATCCTATCTCTTTATTCCTAATCCTTGCTAAATCATCATCTTTCATAGTGCTTACTTCTTGATTGTTCAAATAGTATTCACCGCTAGTTGGAGTATCAAGACAGCCTATAATATTCATTAAGGTAGTTTTACCAGAGCCTGATGGTCCCATGATAGCTATAAACTCACCACCTTCTACATTAAGATCAATACCTTTTAACGCTTCAACAGATTGAGTGCCCATTGCAAATGATCTTTTTAAATTAACTGTTTTTATGATATCCATAATTTTATGACACTTTCAAATATGTAAAGTTCACTTTACATATTTTAATATGTCTAATTGCATAATGTAAAGTTTACTTTACATTTTATTAAAATATATAAAGATATAATCTGTTGAAAATTTTAACTTGCAGTCTCAATAAGATAATCAATATATTGCAACCATGGCTCAACTAGTTTTTCTTGACCCAGCTTGCCTGAAGTAGAAAGATATTTAACTGCGCTGTTAAAATCTTCTAATTCTATAAATGAAATACCTATAAAGTATTCTATCTTCCCTTTTTCTTTGTCCCAGCCTTGCTTTTGAGCTAGCTTGAATGATTCTATTGCTTTATCCCATCTACTTAGATTTAACTCAATTTGTCCTAATCTGAATGATAGCTCTGGATCATCAGAAAGTTTTGATGCTTCACGGAGTTTGTTTGCTGCTTTAATATGCTCTTTAGATCCAAGGTAAGCATTAGAGAAAGTTTCTAAGTTTTTTGCATTCTTCTTTATAACCTTTCTATCAAAACCAGCTTGTAAAACTTTAACAGCATCGTTTGGAACTGCTTTATACATATAAAAATTTGCTAATAATAAATAATCTTTTTCCGTTTTTAAAAGGTTTTGTGTAAACCCAAACTCTAGAGATGATAGTGACTCAATTTCAAATTTTAATTGATTGTACATTGCACCCATTTGTTCAAGGTATTTCTTTTCTTTTGGAGAATGACGAACTAAATCTTGAGAGGTTTCTAAAGCGAGCAAGAATTCATCTAATCTGTAATGTAATGCAAATTTTAATTCATACCAAGGTTCGACAAATACATTTGATTCTTCTGTTGCTATTGTTATGTATTTGATTGCTGGCTTGTATTCTTCTAATTGAGCATAACAAATACCTATTAAAGCTATACCTTTTGGTGTTAAATCGAACTTTCTGTTTTTACCAACTTTGTACCATTCCAATAGGTAATCTAATGCTTCTTCATACTTTCCTAAACTTGCGCTAACTTGGGCAACTACATATTGAATATTGTGAGCATCTCTAGGCTCTAGAGCTTTTTTTCTTAAACTCCACTGAAGGTACCCTAAACCCTCTAAAACTCTATCTTGTGATATTAAGAAAAATCCATATTTTTTTAATATAACGGCATGATCAAAAGATCTTGATGACCATGTATTGTCTAGCATATCTTTATAATCTGCTTCAACCTCAGCATATCGGCCTTGCTGCATTTTGTCTTCAATACTTAATAAATCGTAATATACCCAACCTGAAATGGTATTTTCATTATTACTTGGAGCTGAGTAAATAAAGCTCGAAGATAGTAAGATGAATGTAAGTAGTATGTTCTTCATATTTGAAAATCTATTCTAGTTATTCCACGTTGTTGAACTGCGACTCCGCCTTCAACTCTTGGTTTAAACTTCCATTTTAATACAGCTTGAACTGCAGCAGCATTAAATACTGTACTTGGTTTAGCTTCTCTTACAACAGCTGATAGCACACTGCCCGACTCATCCACTAAAAGCTCAACCACTACATAACCTTCAGTGCCTTTTAAAAGAGCATTTCTTGGATATCTTGGAGCAATTCTAACTAATGGTATTAACCCTCCATCGCCCATAAATCTTCCACCGCCGACAAAAGCACCATCTGTATCAATAGGCATTTTTATATCAGGGAACTTTATATCTAGCTTTGGTGTTGGTAATGCTTTGACATCAGGTGTCTCTAACTCTGGAGGCGGCGGTCTCTTAGGAGGTGGTGGTTTGTCTGGCAACCTTCTATCTCTTTCATTTAGAGAATCTTCTTTTTTGAGACGGATAAAATCAACCATTTGCCTATCTTTTAGAGCATTTATATCTAAATCTCCAGGCAAAATCATTAAATACATAAACAAGAAAAGAAGGAAAGCGGAAGAGAACCCTCCAGCAATATAAATAGAATTTCTATTAGTCTTGATCTGCTGCAATAGATACATTCTGAACACCCGCTAATCTCACCTGATCCATAGTTTCAACTAGCAGTCCTGTTTTTGAATTTTCATCAGCCTGAATAATGACTGAACCTTCTGGATTTTCAGCTTTTAACCTTTCTACATTAGCCCTTACTGCTCTTATATCAATCATCCTTTTATCTATCCAGATTTCATTATTTTCAGTTATAGCAATTAATATATTACCTCTTTCATCTGCAACTGCAGTTGATGCATTAGGTCTATTAACCTCAACACCTGTTTCTTTGATAAAAGTTGTAGTAACAATAAAGAAAATAAGCATGATAAAAACAATATCTAACATTGGAGTTATATCTATTGCTGAATCTTCTGGTATTCTTTTTCTTCTTCTAATCATTTGTCAAAAACCACAACTTTCGTTGATATTCTATCGTTAATAAATTTTTCTAAAAAAGTAATAGCAAACAATCCAGTAATGGATATAACTAGTCCTGTCATAGTTGGCAATGTAGCTTTAGAGATCCCTCCGGCCATTAATCTGGGGTTAGAAGTTCCAGTGAATGCCATTACATCAAATACCTCAATCATCCCAGTAACAGTTCCAAGCAAACCTAATAAAGGACATAATGCTACTAAGCCTTTGATCTGGTTTAGATTTTTACTTTTTTGCAGATTAATATCAGCTAATGACATGCTTTTAATTTTGCTGTTTAACCATTCATCTTTTCCTAAAGACTTTTTATAAGAATTAAAGCTGTTATCAATTACTTCATCTAAATTGAAATTATAAAAATATAATCTTTCAGAAATTAGTATCCACATGTATGCAGCAACAAAGAATAATGCAAGCAGAACGACTCCACCTTGATTTATAAAATCACTAACGAGATTAAATGGAAGTAGCAGGTAATAAAGCATTTATTATTTTGAAGCTATTTTCCCTATAGCCTCTTCCTCTATTATTTGAATAATTTCTCTACTTCTAGTATCTAACTGATTATGCATAAATAAAAGCGGTACAGCGGCTATCAAACCAAGCATTGTTGTAACAAGAGCTTGGGAAATACCTCCAGCCATGAGCTTAGGATCTCCTGTGCCAAATAATGTTATTGCTTGGAAAGTAGCAATCATACCCACAACAGTACCTAATAACCCTAATAAGGGAGCAACTGCAGCAAGAAGTTTAATTAAGCTAATGCTTTTCTCATAAGTAGGTCCAGTGCTAGATAAAATAGCTTCGATCTTATTTTCTAATTCATCTTGATCTAATTTATTCTTTTGTTTTAGTACTTCGTCAATTTCTTTTAAGGGCGAGCCTTCATTATATTTTCCACTTTCAAGCTCTTCTATTAAAGATTTTTGACTTTCAAATAAGAATCTAAACCTAAAAGCGCCTAAAGCTAAACCACTAATAAGTATTATTAATATTATGTATGCAACAACACCACCCTGATTTACTCTTTCAAATATACTTGGATTTTGAAGAATCAGGTTTAATAATGATCCTCTAGTAGGGTCTATTGAAAACTCTACATAATCACCATCTTCAAAGTTAGAAATTTTCTTTAATGCAGATCTTGTTCCATCTGGATTCTTTAATAAAAACTCTAAGGATTGTTCTTCAGGAATAAAACGTAGGTAGCTAGAATCTGCTATTGCATTAAATTGACCGATTCTTACAACATCATATTTAGCAGAGTTACCGCTTGTGTCCAATACATCAGAAGTAAATTTTGTTACTTTTCCTGAAGCATTCATCTCATTTAATATTTCAAACCACAATCTTTCTAGCTCATTAATTTTTGGAAGCTCTTTACGTTCTGCTAGATTTCCTAGGAATTCAATTCTTGATGGATACTCTAAATTCGTTAAAGATTGGCTGTATGTACTTTTAGCATCTCCACTTAATTGACGAACAACGCCAAATAATTCACCCAAAGTACCAATTTTTAGATTTAATTGTTCTTCAAGATCTGAAAGTCTTGCATCATTATCTTCAAATTGTTTTGTTAATTTCTTTTCTCTATTGCTTTCTTTTTTAAGAAGCCATCGTGCATCAGCTAATAATTTTTCTTGCTTTTGCTTACTTCTATTAAAATTTGCAATTCTTTGCTTATCCTCTTCTGTTCTGAGAGTTGCGCTATCTTTAACCAATTCAAGAAGTTGTTCAATATCAGTAACAACTACTGGTTCGCTAAGTGTTACTTCTTGTGCTTTTAGTTCTAAAACAGAAAATAGAAATAACGGTAATATAAATAAATTAATTAACTTTTTCATAGGATGTAACCGGTATGTTGATTAAAGCTGGTGGAGCTTGTTTAAGTGCTATTTTTAAACCCTCTTCAGTTGATCTTTTTATTGATCCAGAAGATTTTTTCCATGAATTTGATGATGTATCCCAATATGCTGCTTTATCTCCATTTGTTGTAATAAACATTAAAGCAACCCTGCCAATTCTTAAAAAATCTGCATTAAAGTCTTTGTTTTCAAAGTTTACAGAACCTCTGTAAGCTTCAATGGTTCTACCGTAATCATTTTCAATTTGATAAGCTTCAGCTACTTTTCTAAATTTCTCAGAAGTTGAAACATCACCTCTGTCCATAACTTCTTTAATGTTTTCAACTCTATTCATTCTCTCATCTAGTAGAAAAGGTATATCCAAAGAAATAAATTGTTCCAATGCTGTAGTCATTTTTAACATTAGAGGAATAATATTTATATTTGTGTCATCAAGCTCATCTATTTGCTGAATAATGGATTCTATTTCTTCGTTTTGAGAAGTAATAATTTTTTGAAGCTGATCGTTGTAAAGTTTTAGATTCTCATACTCTTTATAAGTATCTTTATATTCAAATTCTAGTTCTTTAGTTTTTCTATCTATAGAATTAATTTGTTTCTGCTTTGCTGCAGAATCTTTAATTGACTTTGTACTTGTTCCCACTGATTCATTAAGTTCATCTATGTCTACTTGAACTTCTTGGGAATCAATATTTAAAGAAAGTACTAATATAAGAGATAGTATGTATTTGTTCATATTTATAGCTCCCATTTTTGCTACGTTATTATAAATATGTTTTGTTAATATGTTTAGCTTATTTTGAATAAAAAAAAGGCAGCTAAGCTGCCTTTTTTTATATTTCTAATCTTAGAAATTCATATTGAATAACAAGTTAACTGATGGTCCCGTAATAGGATACAAGTTAGCATTAACATGGAAAGGATAGTATGAACTTCCTCCATATGCTGCATCTCTATCTGGGAACTGATCAAATATATTGTTACCAACAACTGCTACATAGATATCATCAGTAACATCGTATCCAACAGTTAAGTTAGTTTCCATATATGGACTACCTTTAGTGTCCTCGATGTAGTTAACATGACCTATTCTGCTTACTGAAATAGAAGCTGACCAGTCATTTAAACTCCATGATGTTGTAGCTACTTGTCTTGATCTTACAACGTAAGATGAATCCATATAACTATTTCTTGGCTCACCAGGAAGTGTAGCTTGTTTTAAGTTAAGTTGATTAGAACCTCTTACTGAGAAACCAAAGTCTCCTCTAGTGTCAGTAATTAAAGTATAACGTAATGACCAATCAAGACCTTGATACTCTTGTGAAGCAATATTCAGAGGCTGGTTATACAACTCAGTCATACCTGGAATAGCGTTTGGATCATCAGGCTCAACTCCTGTTGGCTTACCATCACGAGTAATACTGTCATAAACTTGTTGACAATATGAAGTGCTGTAATCAGGAGCATTTTCAATCGGGTTGCCAGCTTCTGCAGCTCTACAGTAAGCTTCATCAATTCTAATTTGTCCTAAGCTACTGTTTGAAACAATATCTTGTAGGATAACTTTATAAGCATCAACAGTAACTGTTAATCTTTCAGCAGGCTGCCATACGAAACCTAATGAATAAGAATCACCAGCTTCATCTTTAAGAGCCTTGTTACCAGTTGTAATAGCTTTAATGTTGATTTTGCTGTAGTCACCACAGTTATCAATAGCGCCAGTTACTAACCAACACTGATAATAGTCAATACCGCTTGTAAAGCCTTCAACTTGCTCTAGGAAAGCTCTTTGCATATCTGGAGCTCTAAATGACTCAGACCAAGAACCTCTTAACATAAAGTCTTCAGATGGTCTCCATTCAAAGTTACCACCAAGAGTTGTTCTGTCAACGTTTACAGCTTTATCATCGTATTTATCATTACGAGCTGAAACCATAACTGCAAATTCAGTTGTAATTGGGAATCTTAACTCACCACCAATAGCGTATCTATCTCTACTTCCGCCACCGTCAGTATATCCAGAACCCCATAATAGACCAGCTACGTTTGCAGCTGAAGGGATAACTGTATAACCATGGTCTTGGTACTCAACAACAGCAGCAAATCCAACTGGTCCACCAGCTAACATACCAAATTCACCAACTAATGATGCTGTGTAGAAATCAGAATAAGATTCTGCATGTTCATCGTTAACACCCATGTAGTTTTCATAATCAAAATCAGCTCCGTTATAGAACCATTCTGCATTTAAACATGTAGGTTGACCCCAGTTATATGCATAGTAATACATATAGTATGGGTCTGTTGGGCCACCGACTCCGCCGTCCCAATAACCATCTGCATAAAGATCATAAGCGTCCATTACACAAGGATTACCTAAAGCGTCGTTTTGACCAATATTAAAATATAACTCTTCCATTTCTTGAACTAGCCATAACATGCCAACTGAATCAGATTCATAGTCGTTAATAGTTGCAGAAACATCATATTCCCATCCGTTTGATAGAACACCTCTAACACCTAAATCAAAAGTAGTAGAAGTTTCTTCGAATGAGTTATCCCATGTTGGCGGGTTAAACATTTTAACTCCGTACCAATCCATTAGATACATTTGACCACCAGTTACAGGGTTTGGTCTAGCTGCTTTAGCAGGACCATAGTTTGAGTAACCTACTGACCAAGGAGTACCTGGATATGGATAATAGAAACTATTAAAGTAAACACCAGTTGTTTCAGTATTAAATTGCATAGCTTTTGCATAAACTTCAGCATTGTCTGAAATAGTGTATGAACCAGCAAAGAAGATAGAAGCATTATCTCTTTCATTCCAAATCGTTTG
>Ga0208277_1000266_pt1 | contig 31682 bp, 43 predicted proteins | sample ETNtaG_5_FD_185782 | JGI IMG/M metagenome (GOLD analysis project Ga0208277, IMG submission 185782) | Marine microbial and viral communities from oxygen minimum zone, Eastern Pacific Ocean - ETNP201406SV205 (SPAdes) (version 2) | ecosystem: Environmental > Aquatic > Marine > Oceanic ...
GAAGCATCCAAAGAAACATCACCAGAAACAAGCCCAGCAGAAGAAGCATCCAAAGAAACATCACCAGAAACAAGCCCAGCAGAAGAAGCATCCAAAGAAGCGCCTGGTAAAAAAGTTGACTCAGAAGAGAATTAATAGAGATATGAAAATAAAAACACAAAATAGTAAAAGTGTTGAGCTATTAGATAGCGCATTTTCTGTGCCGTTTAATGAATCGCTGGTTCATCAAGTAATCACTGCCATTTTATCTGGAGCTAGATCTGGGACAAAGGCACAAAAAAATAGATCTCAAGTCTCTGGTGGGGGAGCAAAACCATGGAGACAAAAGGGAACTGGTAGAGCTAGAGCTGGAACAATAAGAAGTCCAATATGGGTCGGAGGAGGAAGAACTTTTGCAGCTAGACCTAGAGATTATACGCAAAAAGTTAATAAAAAAATGTACAAAGCTGCAATGCGATCAATATTTTCTGAATTATTCAGAAAAAATAAACTATTGATTGTAGAAAAATTTGAAATAAAACAACCAAAAACAAAAGAATTTTTAAAGTTTGCAAAAAAGCATGAGTTAGATAATGCTTTGATTATCACCAAGGAATTAGATGAAAACTTGTATTTGGCTTCAAGGAATGTCAAGAATATAGAGTGTTCTGATATCCGATCAATTAATCCCGTCTCACTTTTAAAGTATGAAAAAGTACTCATGAGTTTAGAAGCTCTGAAGCTAGTTGAGGAGCGTATTTCATGAATCCTAACCACCAAGAAAGATTGATGACTGTGATTGTAGGTCCTCATGTCTCAGAAAAATCAACCATTATCGCCGAAGAAAACAATCAAATTGTATTCAAGGTAAGAAAAGATGCGAATAAGAAAGAGATTAAGCAAGCGGTTGAGCATCTTTTTGAAGTCAGTGTAGAAAATGTTTCTACTATTAATTATCAAGGCAAAAGAAAAGGCCGAGGTAACATGACTGGAAAAAGGGCTAATTGGAAGAAAGCTTATGTGACTCTAGCTATGGGAAGTCAAATCGACTTTCTTGGGTCAGAGTAAACAGAGCAGGAGGCAATTATATGACATTACATAAATCAAAACCTACCTCAGCTGGAAGAAGATTCCAAGTAGCCGTTAAGACACCTGGTCTTCATAAAGGAAAACCATTCGAAGGGCTTGTGTCAAAAAAATCAAAGAAAGGTGGTAGAAATAATAATGGCAGAATAACTGTTCGGCATCATGGAGGAGGGCATAAACAGCGTTACAGAATAATTGATTTTAAACGCGATAAAGATGGGGTTCCTGGTGTTGTAGAGAGGTTAGAATATGATCCAAACAGAAGCGCTCATATTGCCTTAATAAAATATAATGACGGTGAAAGAAGATACATACTGGCAGCTAAGGGTCTCGAGGCAGGATCTAAAATTCTATCAGGAAATGAATCTCCGATTAAACCAGGGAATGCATTGCAGTTAAAAAGTATACCCGTAGGTACACTGGTGCATAATATTGAAATGAAACCAGGAAAAGGAGGCCAGCTTGTGAGATCTGCTGGTGCCACAGCTCAGGTAGCTGCTAGAGAGGGATCTTATGTATCTGTGAGATTAAGATCAGGTGAAACTCGAAAAATTCATATTGATTGCATGGCCACAATTGGAGAAATAGGGCATGGCGAACATAATCTAAGAAAATTAGGAAAAGCTGGCGCAAAAAGGTGGAGAGGTGTTCGTCCAACAGTAAGAGGTGTTGCAATGAACCCAGTAGATCACCCACATGGAGGAGGTGAAGGAAGAACTTCAGGTGGTAGGCATCCAGTAAGCCCATGGGGTACGCCTACAAAAGGCTTTAAAACTCGCTCAAACAAACGTACAAATAATATGATTGTACGTCGCAGGAAAAAGAAATGATTTTAGATCAAAGAAACATAAAACAAAAATTAACGATAATTGAAAAAGGACATCTTCATGCCTAGATCAATAAAAAAAGGACCATTTGTGGATACGCACTTAGCGAATAAAGTAGTTGAAGCGAATCAACAAAAGTCACGAAAACCAATAAAAACATGGTCAAGGAGATCAATGGTTTTGCCTGATATGGTTGGTCTTACGATTGCTATCCATAATGGAAGGCAGCATGTTCCAATTCTTATCTCTGAGAACATGGTTGGTCACAAACTTGGGGAGTTTGCTGTAACAAGAACATTCAAAGGGCACTCAGGTGACCGAAAAACTTAACATAATTGAGATATAGAAAAATGATCGTAGCAGCTACATTAAGATATTCCAGAATTTCTCCTCAGAAAATGAGGTTAATGGCGGATGCTATTCGAGGAAAAAGTGTTGATGATGCAATAAAAACTCTCATCTTTTCACCTCAGAAGAGTTCAAATATAGTAAAAAAAGTACTCGATTCAGCAATTGCAAATGCCGAACATAATTTGGGGGCTGATATTGATGAACTAAAAGTTGTTGCAGTGGAAGTAAATGAGGCGCCAAGATTTAAGAGATTTAGAGCTAGAGCAAAAGGTCGTGGCGAAAGAAGAATAAAACGTAATAGCCATATCACAATTCGTGTAGGCGATGAAAAATAAAAGAGAATCTTTATGGGACAAAAAGTACATCCAATAGGCATTAGATTAGGAATAGTAAAAGATTGGTCTTCAAAGTGGTATGCAAACACTAAGGACTTTCCTGGCTATGTCAAACAGGACCATGAAGTGAGAACCTTTATCAAAAGTAAATTTAAAGATGCATCAATTAGTAAAATCAATATAGAGAGACCATCTAAGAAGGCAAATATAACAATTATGACTGCTCGGCCTGGGATAGTAATCGGAAAAAAAGGTGAGGATATTGAAAACTTAAGAGCAAAGTTAGCATTAATGATGAATATGCATATCAATGATTTGCGTATAAATATTTCAGAAATAAGAAAACCCGAATTGGATGCCCAACTCGTCGCAGATGGAATTGCACAACAGTTAGAAAGAAGGGTAATGTTCAGAAGAGCGATGAAACGAGCAGTGACCAGCACAATGAGATTAGGTGCTGAAGGCATAAAAGTAAAAGTTGGTGGCAGGCTTAATGGTGCAGAAATAGCAAGATCAGAATGGTATAGAGAAGGGCGGGTCCCACTCCATACTTTAAGGGCTGATATCGATTATGGTGTTGCAGAAGCTAACACAACTTATGGAATCATCGGTGTAAAGGTCTGGATATTTAAAGGTGAAATCTTCGATAAACCAGTTGTTACTGAAAATGATTCAGAAGATGATTCTGCGAAGACCTAAGGAAAAATAAAATGCTTCAACCAAAAAGAACAAAATATAGAAAACAAATGAAAGGACGAAATAGAGGCCTAGCTCTGAGAGGATCTTCCGTTTCATTTGGAGAATATGGTCTAAAAGCTACTGATAGAGGGCGTCTAACTGCCAGGCAAATAGAAGCAGCTAGGAGAGCAATGACTCGTTATATAAAAAGAGGTGGAAAAATCTGGATTAGGGTTTTTCCTGATAAACCTATTACAAAAAAACCTCTAGAGGTTAGACAAGGAAAAGGAAAGGGTAATGTTGAATATTGGGTGTGCCAAATTCAACCTGGCCGCATGCTCTATGAAATGGAAGGTGTAACTGAAGATGTTGCAAGACAAGCGTTTAAATTAGCTGCAGCTAAACTCCCTTTTTCCACAACTTTTGTATCAAGGCAGGTTATGTAAATGGCTAAAACAGAAGAAAAATCAAAAAAAGAAATACAAGATGAATTGATTGCCTTAAGAAGAGAGCAGTTTAACCTTAGGGTGCAGCAAACAACTGGTCAATTATCACGGAATCATGAACATCGTCGTGTCAGGAAGGAAATAGCACGCCTTAAAACCAAGATGAATCAAATAAATAAATAGGCAATATAATGACTGAACAATCAGAGAGTAAAACAAATAAATTACGAAGACCGATGGTTGGTAAGGTTGTAAGTAATAAGATGGATAAATCTGTCTCTGTTGCCATTGAGCGATTAATCAAGCATCCAATTTATGGTAAGTATATTCGACGTACAACAAAAATAGTGGCTCATGATGAGGATAATAAGTGTCAAGAGGGAGATACAGTCTCCATTAGCCCTTGTAAACCTATTTCCAAAAATAAATCTTGGAATGTCGTAAATATAAATAATACTGGTACTGATAAATAGTGAATTGTCGGAATTATGGAAATGTCAATATATACGTGTGGTAGAAGATTATGATTCAAATGCAAACAGTTTTAGATGCTGCTGATAACTCTGGAGCAAAACGAGTTATGTGTATAAAGGTTTTGGGAGGATCAAAACGAAGATATGCTGCAATCGGTGACGTAATAAAAGTTACTGTTAAAGATGCAATTCCAAGAGGAAAAGTCAAGAAAGGTGAAATATACAATGCTGTTGTTGTTAGAACGGCAAAAGGCGTTAGGAGAAATGATGGTTCACTAATTAGATTTGACGGTAATGCTGCAGTGATTCTTGATTCAAGGTTAGAGCCAGTGGGTACAAGGATATTCGGTCCAGTTACGAGGGAATTGAGATCCAAAAAATTCATGAAAATAATTTCATTAGCACCAGAAGTGCTTTGATCAATCATTAGGTTAAAAGATGAATAAATTAAAACGTGGCGATGAAGTATTTGTAAGCGTCGGAAAAGATAAAGGAAGAAGAGGGACAATTGTTGAAGTGATCGACAATAAAAAGGTATTGGTTGAGGGCGTTAACGTTGTTAAGAAACATACAAAAGCTAACCCCAACGCAGGTGTTGAAGGTGGAATTATAGATAAAACAATGCCTGTAGATATCTCTAATGTGATGATCTGGAATGCAGAAAAAAACCAACCTGACAGAGTGGGTTTTGGGAAAAACAAAGATGGAAAAAAAATTAGAATCTTTAGATCTTCAGGTAATGAGATCGATTTGTAAATTAATATAAGGATTTTTGGATTACATAATGGCTAGATTAGAAAAAGAATATAATGATAATTTAAAAACTAAGATTCAAAAAGAACTGAATCTTAGTAATGTAATGGAAGTTCCAAAAGTTACAAAAATTACACTTAATATGGGTGTTGGCGAAGCTGTTGCTGATAAAAAGGTATTGGATAATGCCTTAAAAGATATGGAGCAAATTGCTGGGCAAAAACCTGTTAAAACTCTAGCTAGAAAATCAGTTGCAGGCTTCAAAATTAGAGATGGATATCCCATAGGCTGCAAAGTAACTTTGAGAAGGTCTAGAATGTATGAATTTTTAGATCGTTTGGTAAATATAGCCATACCAAGAATTAGAGACTTCAGAGGATTGAATCCAAAATCCTTTGATAAGCAGGGAAATTATAGTATGGGTGTTTCAGAACAAATTATATTTCCTGAAATTAATTTTGACCAAATTGATGTAATAAGAGGAATGGACATCACTATATCAACATCAGCAAAAAATGCTGATGAAGGCAGAGTACTTCTGAGTGCATTTAACTTTCCATTTAAGAATCAATCTCAATCAAAAATAAAGAATGAATCATCAGAAATTAAAAAAGATTCGGAAGATAATTCAGATCAACAAAGCGCAGAAGCTGAATAAGCTGATCAAATATAAAAGATAAGAGAAAATTATGGCAAAGAAAGCGATGATACAAAGAGAGCTGAAGAGACTGAAAATGGTCGAAAAATATTCAGCTAAGAGATTAGCATTGAAGAGTGTTATAAGAGATATCAATGCCTCAGATGATGAAAAAGAATTGGCGCAGAAAAAATTAAATTCAATGCCAAGAGATTCAAGTCCATCGAGAATGAGAAAAAGATGTTCAATTACAGGAAGACCACATGGTGTATATAGAAAATTTGGTCTTGCAAGAAACAAGTTAAGAGAATCTGCTATGAGAGGCGAGATTCCTGGATTAACTAAGGCTAGCTGGTAAAGGTATTAAATTATGAGTATGAATGATCCAATTTCAGATATGTTAACAAGAATAAGAAACGGACAGTCTTCAAATAAGAAAACCGTAAGTATGCCTTCATCTTCTGCAAAAAAGGCTATTGCAGAAGTATTGAAAAATGAGGGATATATTATTGACTTTGAGTTAATAACAGAGAACTCAATAGATAATCTTGTAATTCAATTAAAGTATCATCAAGGCTTACCAGTGATTGAAGATATTCAACGTTCAAGTAGACCAGGATTGAGAGTTTATAAAAACAAAGAAGATCTTCCTCAAGTTTTAGGAGGTCTTGGTGTAGCAATAATATCAACTTCTGCTGGTGTAATGAGTGACAAAGAGGCGCGAGAGAAAGGAATTGGAGGGGAAGTTATTTGCACTGTATCTTAGTGCTTTTAATATAACGAGAACATTATGTCTAGAATTGCTAAAGAACCAATTATTATTCCTAAAGATGTAGAAACAAATCTTGCAGGAACAACATTAACTATAAAAGGAGCAAAAGGCTCAATATCCTTGGATCTTAACAATGAAATTGAGCTAGAAGAAAAAGAGAATGTTTTTACAGTAAATCCTCGATCTAGATCTAAATTTTCTATAGCTATGTCTGGAACTACTCGAGCACTCCTCGCAAATATGGTTCATGGAGTCTCAGAGGGTTTTGAAAAAAAATTAGAATTAGTGGGTGTTGGATATCGTGCACAAGCACAAGGGAAGAAACTTAATCTTACATTAGGTTTTTCGCATCCTGTTTCTTATGACGTTCCTGAAGGGATTCAGGTAGAGACACCCAGCCAAACAGAAATTCTTGTTAAGGGAATTGACAAACAAAAAGTAGGGCAAGTTGCTGCAGAAATAAGAAGATATAGACCTCCTGAACCCTATAAAGGAAAAGGAGTTAGATACTCAGATGAGTACGTTGCGATGAAAGAAGCTAAAAAGAAATAAAGTTCAGTGAGAATATTATGAAACTCGATAAAAAACAAAATAGATTAAGAAGAGCGCGAAAAACTCGTGCAAAAATTCGCAAACTTGCGATGAATCGACTCAGCGTTCACAGAACACCAAGGCATATATATGCACAAATAATTGATGCTGATGGATCTAAAGTACTCACAACAGCCTCAACTATTGATAAAGATGCAAAAAAAGAATTGAAAGCTACTGGAAACACAGATGCCGCTTCATATGTAGGAAAAGTTATTGCAAATAAAGCCAAAGAGATAGGCGTCAAAGAGGTAGCATTTGATCGATCTGGTTTTCTTTATCATGGCCGTATAAAAGCCCTAGCAGAGGCGGCCAGAGAAGCTGGTTTAAAATTTTAAAACATTAATTGTGAGATTTGGAATAAATTATGGCAAGAAATGATCAATCAAATTTATCAGATGATCTGATAGAAAAACTTGTAACAGTCAACAGAGTGGCAAAGGTTGTGAAGGGTGGACGTCAATTCGGATTCACAGCCTTGACTGTTGTTGGTGATGGAAAAGGGAAAGTTGGCTTCGGCTATGGAAAAGCAAAGGAAGTTCCAATTGCGATTCAAAAGGCAATGCAGTCAGCTAGAAAACAAATGATTAAAGTTAATCTCATAAATGACACACTGCAATACGCAAAAAAGGGAAGGCATGGAGCCACATATGTATATATGCAGCCAGCATCTGAGGGAACGGGTATTATTGCAGGTGGTGCAATGAGAGCAATTTTTGAGTGTGTTGGTGTTAGAAATGTTCTTGCAAAAAGTTATGGTTCAAGAAATTCAATTAATGTAGTGAGAGCTACGATATCAGCTTTGGAGAACATACATTCACCTCAACACATAGCAGCAAAACGCGGAAAAAAAGTTAAGGAAATAATTGCTTAGTTAGTCGAACAGAGAATTAATGATGACCAATCAAAGAAAAATAAGAGTTACACTCAATAAAAGTAAGCATGGGAGATTAAAATCTCATAAGGCTTGTATTGCTGGTCTAGGCTTAAGAAAGATCAGGCAAACTGTTTCCGTCGATGATACGCCACAAAATCGTGGAATGATAAATAAAATCTCATATCTTGTTTCCGTTGAGGAGGAAAAATGAATTTAAATACTCTAAAACCCTCTAAAGGCTCAAAAAAGAATCCGAAAAGACTGGGGCGTGGACATTCTGCTGGGCAAGGAAAAACTTCTGGAAGAGGGCACAAAGGTCAACATGCTCGTTCAGGCGGTTACCATAAGGTAGGATTTGAGGGTGGACAAATGCCTCTTCAAAGGAGGCTTCCAAAAAGAGGTTTTACATCAAGAATATCAAAAAATTCTGCGGAATTAAGATTGCATGAATTAGCTATTCCCTCAGAAGATATTATTGATATAGATGTGTTAAAAAAATTAAATTTGGTACCTAAAAACACAAATAAAGTGAAAGTTATTCTTTCTGGAGAGTTAAAAAAATCTGTAACAATAAAAGGGCTTAATGTAACAAAAGGCGCACTCTCGGCAATAGAGGCCGCAGGAGGTAAGGTTGAAATTTGAGCTAAGATGACCGAATAAAATAAATATGGCGAAGAAAAAAAATAAAAATCAGGCAGAAGCAAACACTAATAACAAGAGTGGAGAATTAAGTTCTCGGTTTTTGTTTCTTGCTGGCGCATTAATTATATTTAGAGCTGGAACATTTATTCCAGTTCCGGGCGTTGATCCTGCTGCACTTGCTGCTTTTTTTGACCAGCAAGCTGGTAATATGCTTGCACTTTTCAATTTGTTTTCAGGCGGTGCACTTTCTAGATTTGGAATTTTTGCTCTAGGGATAATGCCGTATATATCTGCATCAATAATAATGCAGATGTCTAGCATGATTGTTCCATCAATGCAGCAGTTAAGAAAAGAAGGTGAATCAGGGAAAAGAAAAATAACTCAGTACACTCGATACGGAACAGTTTTTCTTTCACTGTTTCAATCAATTGCCGCCGCTTCATGGTTACAAAGTCAGCCTGGTGTTGTGGTAAACCCTGGTTTCTTTTTTCTTGTAACTGCATGTATAACTCTAGTGACAGGAACAATGTTTTTAATGTGGCTTGGAGAGCAAATAACAGAGCGTGGCATTGGAAATGGAATTTCAATGATCATTTTGGCTGGGATAATTGCAGGTTTGCCCGCCGCTGTAGCAGGTACGGCTGAATTAGTAAGAAATGGAGAGATGTCATCTGCTACTGCAATTTTATTATTGATTGTATTTATTGGGGCTATCTTGTTCGTTGTTTACATGGAAAGAGCTCAAAGAAGAATCGCTGTGAACTATGCTCGAAGACAACAAGGAAGAAGGATGATACAGGGGCAAAATACTCATCTTCCTTTTAAAATTAATATGTCAGGAGTAATACCTGCTATATTTGCATCAAGTATACTTTTATTTCCTGCAACAATAGCTCAATTTTTTGGGCAATCAGCAAACCCAAATGCTTTCCAAGAAACCCTTCTAACAGTTGGTGCAAATTTAGGTCCAGGTCAACCTGTCTATGTAATTTTATATGCTGTGATGATCATATTTTTCTGTTTTTTCTACACCGCACTCGTTTTCAACGCAAAAGAAACCGCAGATAATTTAAAGAGGTCTGGAGCATTTGTTCCAGGTATAAGACCTGGGGCTCAGACAGCGGATTATATTGATAAAGTATTAACAAGAATAACTTTCTGGGGTGCAATGTACGTAGCTGCTGTTTGCTTGCTTCCTGAGATATTTAGAATGTTTTATCCGAGTATGCCCTTTAATTTTGGAGGGACATCTCTTCTGATATTGGTTGTAGTTACAATGGATTTTATGTCTCAAATGCAGGCCCATGCAATGAGTCATCAGTATGACGGAATGATGAAAAAAGCAAATTTAAGAAATTATAAGAGATAAGTAATTTACTATTAGTAAGTTTGGAGTGAACAGAAAATGAAAGTTAGAGCGTCAGTGAGGAAAATGTGTAGAAACTGTAAAATTATCAGGCGTAAAGGCGTGGTGAGAGTAATATGCTCTTCTGATGCTAGACATAAACAAAGACAAGGTTAATTAACTAAAAGGTATAAATAAGTGGCTCGAATAGCAGGTATAAATATTCCGTTAAACAAGCATATAGTAATTGCTTTAACGGCAATCTATGGGGTGGGTGACTCAAGAGCTCGCCTAATTTGTGATGTTGCAGGAGTTAAACCGGAAACAAAAGTAAAAGATTTAGCAGAAACTGAAGTTAATGATCTTAGACAAGCTGTAGCAAAATATACTGTAGAGGGAGATCTGAAAAGAGAATCCTCAATGAATATAAAAAGACTCATGGACTTAGGTTGCTATAGAGGTATTAGGCATCGAAGAGGTTTACCGTTGAGAGGTCAAAGAACAAAAACGAATGCAAGAACGAGAAAAGGTCCAAGAAGACCTATAAAAAGATAAAAAAAATTTAGTATAAGGATTCTATCTTAGGAAAAAAAATGGCTGAAAATAAGAAAAAGAAAGGTAAAAAACATATTGTTGACGCAATTGCTCATATTCATGCATCCTTTAATAATACGATTATTACAATAACTGACCGACAGGGTAACGCTCTCTCGTGGGCAACTTCTGGTGGATGTGGTTTCAGAGGATCAAGGAAATCGACTCCTTTTGCAGCACAGGTGGCTTCTGATAAAGCTGGTCGTGCAGCTCAGGAATTTGGAGTGAAGAATGTTGACGTTAGAGTAAAAGGCCCTGGTCCAGGAAGAGAGTCAGCAGTAAGAGCCCTTAATGCGCTTGGGATGCAAATTCAGAACATAGAGGATGTTACACCAATTCCTCATAACGGGTGTCGACCACCAAAAAAACGTCGAGTATAGAGGATAGAAGAATATGGCAAGATATATTGGACCAAAATGTAAATTATCAAGAAGAGAGGGTACAGACTTATTTCTTAAAAGTGGAGTAAGACCTCTCGAATCTAAGTGCAAACTTGATGTGCCTCCTGGAGGGAGCTCTCAACGTCGTCCAAGAACTTCAGATTATGGTCTGCAGTTGAGAGAAAAACAAAAATTACGTCGTATGTATGGAGTACTTGAGAGGCAATTCAGAAACTACTACAAGAAAGCAGCGCAATTAAAAGGCTCAACAGGAGAGAATCTTCTTACTTTACTTGAAGGAAGGCTGGATAATGTAGTTTATAGGATGGGCTATGCATCAACTAGAGCTGAAGCTAGACAACTTGTGAGCCATAAAAGTATTGAAGTAAATGGCTCCATAGTAAATATACCTTCAGCTCAAGTATCAGCTGGTGATTCAATATCCATTAGGGATAAATCAAAGAAGCAGCTTAGAATCAAAAGCGCCATTGAGATTGCTGAACAGATCGGACTTCCTGATTGGGTGGAGGTTGATACCAAAAAAATGTCAGGAACAATGAAATCATTACCAAGTCGAGAAGACATTCTTCCCGATATAAACGAAAATTTAGTAGTCGAGTTGTACTCGAAATAGTCAGGAGACTTTTCCCATGCATGAATCAGTAAATGAGTTTTTAAAACCACGTAATGTAAAAGTTGCGTCATCAAATGAATGGCAGGCAAAAGTTGTGATTGAGCCATTTGAAAGAGGTTATGGTCATACTCTTGGTAATGCCCTAAGAAGAATACTTTTATCTTCAATGCCAGGAACAGCTATTGTAGAGGCTGAAATTGATGGAGTACTTCATGAATATACAAGTATAGACGGAGTACAAGAAGATGTAGTCGAAATACTTTTGAATTTGAAAAAGGTTGCTGTTTGTCTTCATGGCAGGAATTCTGCTGAACTTACTATTTCAAAAAAAGGTCCTGGTGTAGTTACAGGCGCTGATATCAGTCTAGATCATGATGTTGAGATTATGAATCCTGATATCGTTATTGCCAATCTATCAAGTACAGGAAGCATTTCGATGAAACTATTAGTCGAAAGAGGTCGAGGTTATCGCCCAGCTATTAGAGGTCCTGTTTTTGATGAAGAGTCAGGCCCAATAGGTAGACTTCAGCTTGATGCTTCATTTAGTCCGATTCACCGTGTTTCTTATGATGTTGAAGCTACGAGGGTAGAACAAAGAACTGATCTGGATAAACTAGTCATAGATATTGAGACAAACGGAACCATCGACCCCGAAGAAGCAATTAGACATGCAGGAAGTATTCTTAAAGATCAATTATCCGTTTTTGTGGATCTTGAAACTGAGGAAGAAGGTGCAAATGAAGAGGAAGAAAATCAAATCGATCCAGCGCTCCTACGCCCAGTTGACGAGCTTGAACTAACTGTTCGATCCGCTAATTGTTTGAAAGCAGAGCAAGTTATGTATATTGGTGATCTTGTACAAAAAACTGAAGTTGAATTACTGAGGACACCAAATTTAGGTAAAAAATCACTGACTGAAATAAAAGAGATATTGGAGGGTAATGGATTGGCTCTAGGCATGAAATTAGAAAACTGGCCTCCATCAAACTTAGCTCAGTAATAATAATTGATAGATATATAAAGAGATAAGGTTATGCGTCACAGAAAATCAGGACGAAGATTAGGGCGAAACAGCTCACATAGAAAAGCAATGTTTAGAAATATGTCCGTTTCTTTACTAATGAATGAAGCTATTAAAACAACAGTGCCAAAAGCGAAAGAATTAAGGCGAGTTGTTGAACCGCTTATTACGAAAGCAAAAAAAGACAGTGTTGCTAATAGAAGACATGCATTCGATCGACTAAGAGACAAGGAAGCTGTTGGTAAACTTTTTTCAGATATTGGACCTCGATTTACCAGTAGACCAGGAGGTTATCTTAGGATACTCAAGATTGGACCAAGAGCAGGTGATGCGGCACCAATGGCGATGGTGCAATTAGTAGAAAAACCTCAAAATAACGAGGAAAATTCAGAAATAACTCAGCCAGTAAAAGATTAATTGCCAGCCTCGAATATATAATAATTATTGACATCATGGTTAAAATAATAATGACTCAGATCATTTTAATCTGATCATTTCTATGTCAAGCATAAAAGTAAAACAAACAGTCATAATTACCGGTGCCTCAAAAGGAGTAGGAAAAGCTTGCGCTAGACTTTTTGCTCAGAAGCGTGTGAATCTTGTTCTTGTAGCAAGGAATAAAAAAAATCTTGATATATTGTCGGAGGAGTTAAATCTCCTTACCGAGGTTATGGTAGTGCCAATGGATGTAAAGAATCAGAGTCACTGTTCGGCTCTAGTTGAGAAAGTATCTTCAAAGTTTGGTTCAATTGATATCTTGATAAATAATGCTGGTTATCATGCAAGAGGCTTAGTTGAAAATAATAAATTTGAAGATTTAGCCATGATGATAGATGTTAATTTAAAAGCCCCGATTGTATTGAGTAGGTTGGTCTTGCCGTTTATGGTAAATAAGAATTGCGCAATTATTAATGTAGCATCCCTTGCAGGGAGGACGCCTGTTCCGGGCTCATCTGTATATTCGGCCTCTAAGTTTGGATTGAGAGCTTTTACATATTCTCTGGCAGCTGAACTTAGAGAAAGAGATATCAAGATTGCTGTTATTTCACCTGGCCCGATAGATACAGGCTTTATTTTGGATGACATTGATAGTGTCTCAGATTTAACTTTCTCTCAAAGAATTAGTACCGTGGAAAATGTTGCAAAAGAAATTTTAATTCTCTGCAACAATAAAAGAATTGAGAAGACTATGCCATGGTTAAGCGGTATCTTAACTAATCTTACTTATCTTTTTCCTAAAATCAGTCAATTTATGCTCCCTTTTATGGAAAATAAAGGTAGAAGAAACAAGAGAAAAATAAAAAATAAAATATAAATTAGTTATTATCCTGAGCATTATTTATCATGTTACCTAAAGAAGGAAATAATTTTATGCAAAAAGAAATATACCTTACTGGGATTACCACAACTGGTACACCTCATATTGGAAACTATGTAGGAGCTATTAGGCCGGGAGTTCAAGCTAGCAAGGATAAATCTAAAGATAATTTCTATTTTCTTGCTGATCTTCATGCTTTAGCAAAAGCAGGAGATCCAGAAAGAATTGCTAGATCTACATTAGAAATTGCAGCCGCATGGTTGGCGTTGGGTTTGGATACAGATAATGCATATTTTTATCGGCAATCAGATATACATGAAATACCAGAATTGACATGGATACTGACAAGCATGACTTCAAAAGGGCTTATGAATAGAGCTCATTCCTACAAAGCTCAAGTACAAAACAATATTGAATCTAATGCCAAAGATCAAGATAAAGGGATTAATATGGCGTTGTATAGCTATCCAATTTTGATGGCTGCAGACATCCTCATGTTCAAATCAACTCATGTTCCGGTTGGTAGAGATCAGAAACAACATATTGAAATGACCAGAGATATTGCTCAGAGATTCAATCACAATTATGGAGATATTTTAGTTATTCCTGAAGCAGTGATAAGTGAAGAAACAGCAACTTTATCTGGTTTAGATGGAAGAAAGATGAGCAAAAGCTACGATAATGTTATCCCTCTATTTGTCGATGAAAAAAAACTAAAAAAATTAATTATGAAAGTTAAAACTAACAGTCTCGAACCAGGTGAAAAAAAGGATAAAAATGATTCAATTTTGTTTGATATTTTCCAAGCTTTTTCATCGAAGGAAGAAACTAAAAATATAGAAAAACTTTATGAGCAAGGAATAGCATGGGGAGAAATGAAGAAAATTCTTTTTGAATGCATAAATGATCAATTAAAACCCGCAAGAGAGAAGTATCAAATATTAATTAATAACCCAAAAGAAATAGAGAATAAACTAATCTCAGGAGCGAAGCGAGCGAGAGAGATTTCGATACCATATATGGAACAGATAAGAAGTGCAGTCGGTATAAGAAAACTTTTTTAATGAAATTAATGACTAGAAAGAAGGGTCCGATACCACCAATTATTATTATAATAAATATTCTATTACAGTTTTCTTTCGCTATATTTTTAAAATCTTTAAGCTTTAATATAAAATTTCTTGTTGTCCTGGGTTGGTTTTTAATTCCTATATCTTTACTAACGATTTTTCTTTGTTTGTTTGAATTTAGAAAGAATAAAACAACATTTGTCGTTTTCAAACAACCAGCAAAGCTTATTACATATGGACTTTATTCTTACTCACGAAACCCAATGTATTTGGGTATGCTAATGATGTTAATAGCAATTGCTTTAATATTGAGTAACATTGGAAGTATACTGTTAGCGTTTCTGTTTATACCAATTATGAAACATCGTATTATTCTTCATGAGGAGATGATCCTTATGGATGAGTTTCCTTCGGATTATAAAATTTATAAAACAAACACAAGAAGATGGATATAAACAATAATAAATTAAAAAAAATAATTGATTTTGAGAATTACCCGTTACATCAAGCATCATTTGTTTCTAAATGTCGAGATAAAATTGATAATGAAGGATGTATTGTTTTGCCAGGTTTTTTGAATCATAAAACTATAAATCAACTAATTTCTGAAAGTAAAAAAAATCAAGTAAAAGCTTATTACTGTAGGCAAGAACATAGTGTTTTTATAATGCCGTATGATGATAATTTTCCTGCTGATCATCCAAGGAACAGACTTGTTGTTTCTTCAAAAGGTTGCATTACGGATGACCAAATTTCATATAACTCAAGTTTAAAAATATTGTATAAATCAGATCTATTTCGAGATTTTATTGCGCAGGTAGTTGGAGAGAAGAAGTTATATGAATACAAGGATAAACTATCTTCAGTCAATATTCATTATGCATCAGAGGGGCAAGAGCTCGGTTGGCATTTTGATAACTCATCTTTTGCTATTACGCTTCTTATTCAAAAACCAATCGCAGGAGGTGAATTTCAATACATCCGAAATTTTCGTGATGCCGACAATAATGAAATGAACTATGAAGGGGTAGATGAGTTATTGAATGATAAAATTGGTTATGATTCACTATCTATGGAACCAGGAACACTTGTGTTATTTAGAGGGAGAAACTCAATACATCGAGTAACACCAGTAAAAGGAGGGTTAACAAGAATGCTAGCAGTCCTTGCATATAATTCGGAGCCAAATATATCCTTGTCTGAAACTTCGCGAATGACTTTCTATGGGAGGCTAGAATAAACCTGATGATTGATTTTAGTGGTAAAAGAGTATTTATAACTGGTGGAACCAGAGGAATTGGCAAGGCTGTTTCGGAAAAATTTGCTGAACATGGAGCTGATATAGCAATTACTTATTTTAAAGAAAAAATACTTGCAAAGAACTTAATCAATTCCTTACCAGGATCTAATCACAATTGCTTTCAATTAGATATCTCTGATAAAGATCAGGTTCAAAACACGATTGAGGATGCTATCTCCTTTCTGGGTGGATTGGATATTGTAATTAATAATGCCGGAATTTTTATTGACCATCCCATATTTGAGGTGACTTATGATGGTTGGCAAGATTCATGGCATTCTACATTAGAAACAAATCTAATTGGCCCAGCAAATGTCTGTTACATTGCGGGGTCATATTTTAAAAAAAAGAAAAAAGGGAAAATAATTAATATCTCGTCGAGAGGGGCTAATAGAGGCGAGCCAACTGCTCCTGCTTATGGTGCAAGTAAGGCTGGACTTAATGCATTGAGTCAATCGCTTGCAATTGCACTGGCACCTTACAATATTTTTGTAGGAGTGGTTGCTCCCGGTTTTGTCGAAACTGACATGACAACTGAGATTTTATCTAGTTCAAAAGGGGATATAATAAAAAGTCAAAGTCCCTTGAATAGAGTGGGTCAACCAGAAGAAATAGCAAATGCAGTAATGATGATGGCGATGGATGGAATGGAATATGCGACCGGTTCAATAATTGATATAAATGGCGCCTCTTACTTAAGATAAAATTACGATGAAGAAAGGAAATATAAATGTCTGATTTATCATGGAAAGAGTTTGAGAGAGTAGATATAAGAGTTGGAACTGTCATAAAAGCAGAAATTTTTAAAGAAGCAATAAAGCCAGCAATTAAGTTAATGATAGATTTCGGTAAAGAAATTGGCGTCAAAAAGTCCTCTGCTCAAATAACCGATCATTACAATCCCGATGATCTGATAGGAAAACAAGTTTCTGCTGTAGTTAATTTCCCAGAAAAGCAAATAGGTCCGTTTATGTCTGAGTGCTTGGTGACTGGTTTTTTAGAAGAAGATGGATCCGTGGTGCTTGCTGTTCCAGATAAGAAGGTAAAAAACGGAATTAGATTAGCTTAATAAATATAGTATAGGAAAAATATATGCATATAGAAGTAAAACATCCTTGTATCGAACATAAATTAGCAGAGGTAAGATCAAATGATCAGCCCATTAGTAAATTCCGTGAATTAATTTCTGAAATCACAATGCTCTTGTCATTTAGAGCACTTGAAGATCTTGAACAAAAAGAAGTAGAGATTGAAACACCAATCGCAAAAACAATTTGTAAAAAAATTAAAGGTGAAATTATAATAGTACCAATATTGAGGGCTGGCCTTGGTATGCTGGATGGTGTTTTATCTGTCATGCCATCATCAAAAGTAGGTTTTCTAGGGATGTTTCGTAATGAAGAGACTTCTTTGCCTCAGAGTTATTATGAAAACATACCTAGAGGATCTCAAGATGATGTGCATTTGATTGTAGATCCTATGTTAGCTACTGGTGGATCTACTATTGCTGCAATAGACTTATTGAAAGAAAAGAAGATAAAAAAAATTATTGTTGTATGCATTGTGACATGTCCAGAAGGTATTGAGGCGGTGGAGAAAATTCATCCTGATGTTAAAATTTATACAGCTTCAATTGATAGCCATTTAAATGAAAAAAATTATATAGTTCCGGGTCTTGGTGATGCTGGAGATAGATTATTTGGAACATATTAAAATAAATTATTCATCATAATTTACCCTTAATTCATTGCACAATTCTGAAACATGAGTAGAATGCAAACATCTAAATGATAACTGCAAATAATTCTATTATTGTTTAAATTAGCACCGGAAAAATACGGTTAAGTAACGCCAGAAATTTGGCATAAAATATAAGTGAAAAATAAGAGTATGTCTGAAGAAATACAAGGAACCGTTAAATGGTTCAACGATGCAAAGGGTTTTGGTTTTATTGAAAGAGAAGATGGTAAGGACGTCTTTGTTCACTTCAGTGCGATAAATGCTGAAGGAAGAAAAACTCTTCAGGAGGGTCAAAGTGTGACCATGACAGTTTCTGATGGAGAAAAAGGACCTCAAGCAGAAAATGTAAATCCGCAATAAAGAATAAGATATCTTATTTTTTTGAACTTATATCCTAAAAGTTAGGTTTGGTAAGTTAGGAATCCGATTTAAAAGGCAGCTACTCTTCGTTCTATAAGGGAGTTAGTGCGTATGAAAGATCTTAAGTTAATAAGAGTACTTATCATTACTTTTATTACTCTTTGCATTTCACTATCTTTTGCAGCTTCTAGAGAAACTGTTACAACTAATATCGCCTTAAAGACATCCAAAGGTGACATTATCATTGAGCTTTATAATCAGAGTGCACCAATAACTGTAGATAATTTTCTCCGTCATCTGGATGGAGGTTATTATGATGGAAGTTCTTTTTATAGAACTGTAACCAATCAAAATGATAATGGTTCTCCAAAGATCGAAGTAATTCAAGGCGGCTTAGGAGATACTAGCAAACCTTTCCCCGCTATTAGCCATGAATCGACTAATATAACTAAACTGAAACATGAAGATGGAACAATTTCAATGAGTAGAGGCGAGATTGACTCTGCGACCTCTGATTTTTTTATTTGTATTGGTTCTCAGCCAGGATTGGATTATGGTGGCGAGAGAAATAATGATGGTCAGGGTTTTGCTGCGTTCGGAAAAGTGATTGAAGGTATGGATATTGTCAGGGATATTAATGGAATGCCATCAAATAAAGAAGCGGATAATGAGTATGTTAAAGGTCAAATTATTAATAACCCCATAATTATTAAAAAAGCTGTAAGATTGTAGTTCAATCCCTAAGAAATTTTTAGTAAGTTTTTAAGATACATACCTGTATGCGAACCCTTAACTTCTGACACCTCTTCTGGTGTTCCTGTTGCAACAATCGTTCCACCTCCATCTCCTCCTTCGGGGCCGATATCAATTATCCAGTCAGCTGTCTTCACAACATCAAGATTATGCTCGATAACAACAATTGTATTTCCTTTATCACGAAGCCTATGGAGCACAGATAGAAGAAGATTTATATCGTGAAAGTGTAAACCTGTTGTAGGTTCATCCAGTATATAAAGAGTATTTCCGCGATTTCTTTTTGACAGCTCTTTTGAAAGCTTGATTCTCTGAGCCTCTCCTCCTGAAAGTGTTGTGGCATTTTGACCAAGCTTGATATAAGAAAGACCCACATCAACAAGAGTTTTGAGTTTGCTGTGGATTGTGGGAATATTTTTAAAGAATTCCAATGCATCCTCCACAGTCATTTCCAATATTTCACTTATATTTCTACCCTTATAAAGCACTCCTAATGTTTCTCTATTATATCTTTTGCCATTACATGTATCACAAGCAACGTAAACATCTGGTAAAAAATGCATAGCAACTTTTATAACACCATCTCCTTGACAGTTTTCACATCTTCCTCCTTTTACATTAAAACTAAATCTGCCTGGCAAATAACCTCGTGATCTAGATTCTTGAGTTCCAGCAAAAAGTTCTCTAATGGGAGTAAAAAGACCGGTATAAGTTGCAGGGTTTGATCTTGGAGTTCTTCCAATGGGGCTTTGACTAATATTTATTATTCTTTCAATCTGGTTTATCCCCTCTATCTTTTGATGAGGAGCGGTATTTCGATTGGATTTATTGAGTATATTAGCTAGAGATTTATATAGAGTTTCATTAATTAATGTGGATTTTCCAGATCCAGAAACGCCTGTTACACATGTCATTAATCCAACTGGAATGAATACATCTATGGATTTTAAATTGTTTCCTGTTGCGCCTATAATTGAAATGCATTTTTTATTATCGAATGGCAAACGTTTTTTCGGGAGAGAGATAAGCTTTTTACCGGAGAGGTAATCACCAGTAAGTGAATTGGGGTTATCTTTTATAATTTCTGGGGTGCCAGCTGCAACAATTTCACCTCCATGTACTCCAGCACCGGGACCAATATCGACAACATGATCGGATGTCATAATCGCTTCTTCGTCGTGTTCTACAACAATAACCGTATTTCCCAGATCCCGAAGATAAGTAAGTGTTTTAAGAAGCTTTTGATTATCTCTTTGGTGAAGACCAATAGAAGGTTCATCTAAAACATATAAGACTCCCACTAAACCTGAACCTATTTGGCTAGCTAGCCTTATTCTTTGTGCTTCCCCTCCAGATAACGTATCTGCACTTCGACTTATTGTTAAATAATCCAGCCCAACATCACTAAGAAAGTTCAGTCTTGAACTGATTTCCTTTGTTATTTTATTAGCGATTTCTGCTCGCCAACCTTTAATTTCGATGTTTTTAAAATACTTCTTTGCTTCTTCTACAGACATTTGACTTATCTCTGGTAAAGAGAGTTTATTAATAAAAACATTTCTCGCGGATATATTTAGTCTTGTTCCTTCGCACGATGGACAAGTTTGTGTATTTAAATATTTTCCGAGTTCATCTCTAACTGAATTTGAATCAGTTTCATGATATCTCCTATCAAGATTTGGAATAATTCCTTCAAAACTATGTTGTTTTTGAATTTTCATTCTTTTGCCTCTATAACTGGCATATGAAAATTCTATCTTTTCATCTCCGCTACCAAAAAGAATAATATCTTTAATTTTTTTTTCGAGATTTTTGTAAGGAATCTCAACATCAAATTTGTAATGCTTTGCCAAGCTTTCGATCATACTGAAGTAGTAACCAGTTTTGCGATCTCTTCCTCTAATTGCACCTCCTGCTAGAGATAAATTCTCATTTACGACGACTTTTTCCGGATCAAAGAATTGTTTTACGCCCAACCCATCGCAAGAAATACATGCCCCTACAGGATTATTGAATGAAAATAGTCTTGGTTCTAATTCTGCAAGACTGTAACCGCAGATGTTACAAGCAAATTTATCGGAAAATATCAGCTCATCTGTTTTATTATCATCAATGATTGCAATGTGTGCTATCCCATCTGATAGTTTTAAAGCAGCTTCAAAGGATTCTGCCAATCTTTGCTTCATATCTGATTTAACTTTAAATCTATCTACAACTATTTCAATAGTATGTTTTTTATTTAATTCAAGTTTTGGGGGATCATTTAGATCACAAATTTCACCATTAATTCTAGCTCTAATGAATCCCTGCGTAAGATAGTTTCGCATCAAAACAAGATGCTCTCCTTTTCTTTCTTTAACTACTGGCGACAGCAACATCATTGCCGTTCCTTCATTATGTGCTAGGGTTTTATCGACCATTTCGCTGATAGATTGTGCCTCAAGTTTGGTTCCGTGTTCCGGACAAAAAGGAATGCCTACACGCGCATACAGGAGCCTCAGATAATCATACATTTCAGTTACAGTCCCTACGGTTGATCGAGGGTTATGTGAAGTAGATTTTTGTTCAATGGATATCGCAGGTGAGAGTCCATTTATATGATCCACATCAGGCTTATCCATTACTGATAAAAATTGTCTCGCATAGGTAGATAGAGATTCAACATAACGTCTTCTTCCCTCAGCGTATATCGTGTCAAATGCGAGAGAAGATTTTCCCGAACCAGATAATCCTGTAAAAACAATTAATTTGTTTCTTGGTAGGCTTACATCGATATTTTTTAGATTGTGTGTTCTTGCACCGCGAATGTCGATTGATTTCATGATTTATGTATTAAATATATTAGACAACCTGCTAATATACCTTTACATAATATTGAAGATCAAAAACACTTTGAAATAATTTTCTTAAATCTACCTAGAAGGTTTTTTTTAAAAAATAAAGAATTTATTCTTTTTTTTATTTCCATATTTTTCAAAACCTTATGGATGGGAAATATTGATTGTTATGAGTATAAATCAAAATAAAAATACATCGATGCTCCCTCAAGAAATAAAGAATGTTTTATTGATTGCGCTCATTGCAATGTTGAGAATGTTTGGCTTATTTGCGTTACTGCCAGTAATATCGATTTTTGCTAGTAAACTACAAAATTCAACACCAATGTTAATTGGCTTATCTGTTGGTGCTTATGGACTTACCCAGGCAGTTTTGCAAATACCATTTGGTTATTTATCTGACAGAATTGGAAGAAAACCAGTAATAATTTTTGGGTTATTAATTTTTATTTCTGGATGTGCAATAGCCGCTAATAGTAATTCCATATATGGATTGATTGCAGGTCGATTACTTCAGGGAGCGGGAGCAATTTCTGCAACACTTAGTGCACTTCTGAGTGATGTCACAAGAGATGACGTTCGAACGAAATCCATGGCTATTTTCGGCGTTGGAATAGGTGCTTCTTTCCTTTTATCTTTAATACTTGGCCCGGTAATATCATCTTATTATGGTGTTAAATCATTATTTATTATTTCTATTTTTATGTCCTTGATATCTATCTTTGTATTAATAAATATTCCTAGCAAGAAAATAATCAACCATCATGAACCAATAAAAATTATTAATTTACTTAAAAAAAATCTTATTCTGCATGATCTGAATATTTTTTTCTTGCATCAAGTACTAACAATAATTTTTGTTATTTTTCCATTTATGATGATCGAAATTTTCTATATATCTGCAGCAGACCATTGGAAATATTATATCCTTTCATTATTTATTTCATTGATATTGGTAGCCCCATTAATTATAAATGACGATAAAAAAGAAAAGAAGATGAATTTAATTGTTCCAATATTACTTTTATTCTCTAGCCAATTTTTATTATTTTTATTTGAGCCTTCTTCATCACTACTTTTGATAAGCCTAACAATATTTTTTGTTGCATTTAATTATATGGAGGCGACGCTTCCTTCGAGAGTATCTATATTATCTGACAAGAAAATTAGAGGTTTTTCACTGGGAATATTTTCAAGCTTCCAATTTCTTGGTGCGTTTACAGGAGGTATAATAGGAGGGATTTTGATCGGAACATTCGGGTATGCGGAAGCGCATAATTTTTTGATAATTTTAATAGTTTTTTGGTTTTTAATTATGATCGGGAATAGAAAGTACCTGTAAAAAAAATATAAATAATACAAAGATCATATTTATAACGAATTATCATAATTTTTTTAGTATGATGGAGCATTAACATAATATTAGGTAGAGACATGGCACGTGGAGTAAATAAAGTAATTTTAGTTGGAACTCTTGGGCAAGATCCCGATACACGCTATACCCCAAGTAATGCAGCGGTAGCAAATTTGAGTATAGCAACAAATGAGTCTTGGAAAGATAAGCAAACTGGGGAACAAAAAGAAAAAACAGAATGGCATCGAGTCGTAATGTTTAACCGTTTAGCTGAGATTGCAACTGAGTATCTTAGAAAAGGCTCTCAAGTTTATATCGAAGGTAAAATTCAAACACGTAAATGGGAAGATAAAGACGGAAATGATCGGTATACTACAGAAATTGTTGCCAATGAAATGCAGATGCTAGGAGGAAGATCTGCTGGAAATACCGGTTCTTCATCAATGAATAGTAATTCTTCAGAAGAAATTTCAAGCCCAAAAAATACTCAAGAAAATGATGACTTTGACGACGATATTCCATTCTAATTAAATTTAGTTGGACATATTCGAAGTTGCTCCATTCAAAATAATAATTATTTTCAAATTAATTTATCATGACTAATAAACTCTACATCAAAACTATGGGTTGTCAGATGAATGTATATGATTCTGACAAGATGGCTGATGTTTTAAGGGAATCGCATGGATTTGAATTAACTCAAAATGCTGAGGAAGCAAATTTATTATTGGTAAATACCTGTTCAATCAGAGAAAAAGCACAAGAAAAAGTATTTTCTCAATTGGGTCGTTGGAAATCACTTAAGGATGGTAACCCAGAACTTATGATAGGTGTGGGTGGATGTGTTGCAAGTCAAGAAGGATCGAAGATTATGGATCGTGCACCATATGTGGACATGGTTTTTGGCCCGCAAACACTGCATCGTCTCCCAAAAATGTATGATGATGCAATTCATTCTAATGAATCTTCTATTGACATTTCATTCCCAAAAGTAGAGAAATTCGATACTTTTCCTAAAGTGCAGGATGCAGATCCTTCAGCTTTTGTTTCAATTATGGAAGGTTGCAGTAAGATATGCAGTTTTTGTGTCGTTCCAAAAACCAGAGGTTATGAAGTAAGTAGAGAACCTGATCAAATAATCAATGAAATAACAGATTTAGCAAAAAAAGGCGTAAGAGAGATTAATCTCCTTGGGCAGAATGTAAATGCTTATAGGTCAAAGAATAAAATTGGTGAAAAATTAAAGCTAGCTGACCTAATCAATCTTGTATGTAATATTAATGGGATTGATAGGATAAGATTCACTACCTCACATCCACTTCAATTTACAGATGATTTGATTGAGGTATACAGAAATCCAAAGCTTGCAAATTATTTACATTTACCTGTTCAAAGTGGATCAAATAGAATCCTTAAATTGATGAGGAGAAAATATAAAGTAGAACGTTATATTGATAGAATTGAAAAGTTAAGAATAGTAAGACCGGATATTAGTATTTCATCAGATTTTATTGTCGGATTTCCTGGAGAAACTGAGAAGGATTTTGAGGAAACCTTGAAATTAGTCGATGATATTGGCTTTGATCAATCATTTAGCTTCATATACAGCCCAAGACCGAATACTACTGCCGCTGAGATGGAAGATAATGTCCCATATGAGGTTAAATTAGACAGGTTGCAACTTCTTCAATCAAAAATAAATAAAAATGCTAAGAAAATTAGCAATACTATGATCAATACCACTCAAGAGGTTTTGGTAGAAAAGCATTCTAAAAAAGATATGAACCAGTTAACAGGTAGGACAGAAAATAATCGGTGGGTTAATTTTGATGGTCCTGTTTCATTGATTGGTGAATTTGTAAATATAAAAATCACTGAGGCATTAGCGAACTCATTGCGTGGTCGTATTTTCGAAACAAATTGAATATCCATTTAAACAACTATAATGACCGATAAAAACATCATCTCATCGGAATTTTTGTTAGCGCCATTTGATAACAGAAGATTTGCAAATCTTTGCGGTAATTTTGATGAAAATATCAAACAAATCGAAGAGTATTTTAAAGTTGATATTTTATCAAAAGGAGATATTCTCAAGATTCGTGGGAGTGATGAATCTGTTGGAAAAACAAGAACTATAATTAATAAGCTATATAAAATGTCTGCTTCAGAGGAAATAAATTTTGAAGCAATTCATGTTCTCCTTAGGGAAAATGAGATGAATAAAAACGATGATTTCAAAGATTCAGATAAAATACAAAATGAATTCAACCAAATACAAACATCAAAAAAGCTAATCCGCGCTAGAGGGGAGAATCAAAGCGATTATCTTTCCAATATTATGCTAAATGATCTTACATTTGGTATCGGCCCAGCCGGAACAGGAAAAACATATCTGGCCGTTGCAAGTGCGATAAAAGCGCTTGAAAATGATGATGTTAGGAGAATTATCCTGGTGAGACCTGCAGTAGAAGCAGGTGAAAGATTGGGTTTTCTTCCAGGGGATATGTCTCAAAAAGTAGATCCATTTTTAAGACCCATGTATGACGCTCTATATGATATGTTGGGTGCAAATCAAGTTTCAAAATTAATTGACCAACATCTTATTGAAATCGCACCTCTGGCATTTATGAGGGGTCGTTCATTAAATGAGTCTTTTCTGATATTGGATGAGGCGCAAAATACAACTATTGAACAAATGAAAATGTTTTTGACGAGAATTGGATTTGGGTCCCGTGCTGTTGTGACTGGCGATATAACTCAAATCGACTTACCCAAAGGTCAGCGATCAGGATTAAAGCATTGTGCAAAAATTCTTAGTAAAATTAAAAAAATAGCATTCACGTATTTTACGGCTGAAGATGTAGTAAGGCATGACTTAGTAAAACTTATCATAGAGGCATATGAGTCATCCTAAAAAGAATACGGCGGAAAAAAATTTCAATTTAAAAATTGAAATTTTGGATAGCTCTATGCTTGACAATATACCCAGTGAGAAAAGTATAAAAAAATGGATATCCGAATCCTTTCAATTTATCAACAGTGAGAATAAACCAAAAAATAATAAGATGGAGTTAAGTTTAAAAACTGTCTCCTCCGATGAAATCAAAAAACTTAATAAGCAGTATCGAGGGAAAGATAAAAAAACAAATGTATTATCTTTTCCATCAAAATCAAAAGATTCTATATATTGGCCTGAATCTACGAGATATCATTTAGGTGATATTGTGATTTGTCCAGAAATCATTGAGTTAGAAGCAAAGAGACAAAAAAAAGAAATCAATTCTCATTGGTGTCATATTGTCATTCATGGGTTTCTGCATCTATTTGGTTTTGATCATGTATCTGATTCTGGCGCAAAAGAGATGGAGCTTTTAGAAAAAAAGATATGCATTTATTTGGGATTCAATGATCCATATTTACAAAATCTATTAGATAAACATTGATCTTTTTAATTCAAGATTTAATACTTAAGAGAAGAAATGACAGAAAATACTAAAAATCAAAAAAATAAAGGTTTCGTAGCTCTTTTTCATCGGATATCAAGAGCTATTAATCGTAAACCATATAGTCGTAAAGAAATTCAGGATTTATTCCAAGAAAATAACGGTGCTATCGATCCAGATGAGCAGGAAATGCTATCAGGAGTATTGGATGTAGCTGAGACACAAGTTCGTGAAGTTATGATTCCCAGATCTCAAATGCAAGTTATCAATGAAGGTGATTCTTTAGATGAGATCTTAAGCACGATCGTCAAATCTGGTCACTCAAGATTCCCTGTTATGAATAAAGAATCTGATGAAAGTATTGGGGTTTTGCTTGCCAAAGATTTGCTTAGACATTATATGAATGGGGGTGATCAAAATATCAATTTGAAAAAGTATATTCGACCATTATCTGTGATACCAGAATCAAAGAGACTGAATACACTTTTAAAAGAATTTCGGGTCAGTAGAAATCATATGGCAATAGTTGTTGATGAATATGGAGGTATTTCAGGATTATTAACAATCGAAGATGTTTTGGAAGAAATTGTTGGTGAAATTGATGATGAACATGATCCTCAAGAGCAAGATTTTATAGAAATTTTAAAGAGTACCGATGGCAATAAATTCTTCACTGTGCAAGCTTTGACAAGAGTTGAAGATTTTAATGATTACTTTGAATGTGATCTTGATCACAGTTCATATGACACAATCGGAGGACTTGTTGTGAATGAATTTGGTCGCTTACCTAGAAATGGTGAAAAACTTGTTTTTTCTAATTTCGAATTTACAGTTACCAGAACTCATCGAAGACGTATTGAGATACTTGAAGTAAAAAAATTATAATTAATTTTTAAATTAATTACTCTAACTCTAAAATGTTAAATAAAGTAATATTAAAGAAACATTCTTCTGGCTTCTTTAATGAGACATCTCTTGTATTCTTATTCCTGGGCGCCTCGCTTACTCTAATTTTTCCTCCTTACAATTATTTCTTTTTAGCTCCAATTGTAATGGCGATAATTTTTTATGCTTGCATTACGCTTAAGCCAAAACAAGCAGCAATTTATCTTTTTTTCTTTGGTGTTGGGTTCAATCTTTTTGGCGTTTATTGGATTTATATTTCTATCCATATATTTGGAAATGCACCTATCTGGGTAGCCATAATATTAATGATCGCCTTAGTGATTCTTATGTCTTTATATATCGCTATTGCGGGATTACTGATTTCTTGGCTTGTAGGCAAACGTAAAATTACACTAATTTTTTTGGGTCCTTCTGTATGGGTTCTACTTGAGTGGGCAAAAGGATGGGTATTTACTGGCTTTCCATGGCTTACGATTGGTTACAGTCAAATTGATACATATCTGGCTGGATGGGCACCAATCCTTGGAGTGTATGGTGTTTCTTGGCTTTTGCTGTTTTCTTCGTGCTCTTTTTTATTTTTTTGTATCAAGGCTCGCTTCTATTTAGCTTTTTCTGCATTATTGGCGCCCTATTTGGTGGGATATTTTGTATCAGTAGATTTTTGGACTGAAAATTTTGACAAACCCATTTCAGTTAAAATTGTCCAGGGAGGAGTATCACAGGACTTAAAATGGAAAAAAGAACAGTTATCGAAAACAATGAATCTATATAAGACAGCAACATTCGAGGCAGAAAAAGATACATTGATTATTTGGCCTGAAGTCGCCATACCAGCATCTTTGAATATTATTGAACCTTTTATAAATGATATAAGTAATCATATTGGTGAGACCAATAAAAAATTGGCTTTTGGGGTGTTAGAACAACAAAAAAACTCCAATAACTCTTATAACAGCTTGATGTTTTTAGATGATGAAAAAAGACAGTTTTATAGAAAAAGACATCTGGTGCCATTTGGAGAGTATTTTCCAGTACCTAATTTTATTCGAGAATGGATGAGAATGAAGAATTTACCAAATATTGATTTACTTAAAGGGGAGACAGATCAATCTCTCATACAATACAATGATAATGTAAAAATAGCCTCAGCGATTTGTTACGAAATTGCTTTTGCTTCTGAGCAACTTAACTTCTTTCCAGATGCTAACTTAATTATTAATATAAGCAATGATGCATGGTTTGGGGATTCTATAGCTCCACATCATCATCTACAAATAACAAGAATGCGTGCACTTGAAACGGGACGATATCTGATTAGATCAACCAATAATGGTATAAGCGCATTTATAGACCCAGAAGGTAAAATCGTAAAGAGGTCAGGTCAATTCGATTATGAAGTGCTGAATTACGAGGTTCACCCAAGGACAGGCTCAACTCCCTTTGTAATTTATGGGAATTGGTTAATTCTTCTCTCTTCACTTTTGATTATTTTTATCTCTTTAAGCGGACTTGAACTTGTTAAAAATAGAAAAAAAATATGAAAATGAGATGTTTAGACAAGGTATATATATAATGTCCGGTCTACAGATAAGATTTTTAAGATGACAATAAAAATAAATCAAAAAGCAACTAATGTCTCATGGCATGAAGGCGAGATTTCTCGACTTGATAGACATAAAATTCTTCCACAGACAGGCGCAACTGTTTGGTTCACTGGCTTATCTGGAAGTGGGAAGAGTACTATTGCAGTTGCTTTAGAGAAGGCGTTGCATAGCGACAGTATTCTGTCATATAGACTGGATGGCGATAATGTAAGAATGGGTATCAATAAGAACTTAGGATTTTCCGAGCAAGATAGAAAAGAAAATATCAGAAGAATTGGTGAAGTATGTAAACTATTTGGTGACGCTGGAATAATCGCCATCTCAAGCTTCATTAGCCCATATAGTGAAGATAGAAATGAAGTAAGAATACTGCATGATGATGCGGACCTAAAATTTATTGAAGTTTTTGTTGATTGTCCTCTCGAAATTGCTGAAGGTCGAGATCCGAAGGGGCTTTATAAAAAGGCACGAGCAGGAGAAATAAAAAACTTCACAGGAATCGATGACCCTTATGAGATGCCTAATAACCCGGAAATTCATCTAAACAGTCACAAAATGAGTTTAAAAGAAGAGGTGGACGTTATCATTGATTATCTTAAGAATTGCGGTGTTATAAAATTATTATAAATAATGAGTAGTATGTATAAATCAGATCACATAGAGAAAGTTGCACAAGATTTTTGGGCTAAAGAAAAATGCTTTGAGTCATCAGAAGACTCTAAAAAGGAAAAGTTTTATTGTCTTACTATGTTCCCTTATCCCAGTGGTCAATTGCATATGGGTCACGTTCGTGTTTTTACAATAAGTGATGTAATTGCGAGATATCAAAGAATGAGAGGAAAGCATGTTCTGCAACCAATGGGTTGGGATGCATTTGGAATGCCCGCAGAAAATGCTGCAATTAAAAGAAATATCCCTCCAGCTAAATGGACATATGAAAATATTGACTATATGAGAGGGCAATTAAAACGTTTGGGTTATGCTTATGACTGGAATCGTGAGATTACCACTTGTGATCCAGAGTATTATAAATGGGAGCAATGGCTGTTTATACGTCTATTTGAAAAAGGAATGGTCTATAGAAAAAATTCTATAGTGAATTGGGATCCTATAGATCAAACAGTATTGGCGAATGAGCAGGTAATTGATGGAAGAGGCTGGAGATCTGATGCTGTTGTTGAAAGAAAGGAAATACCTCAGTGGTTTATGAAGATTACCGCTTATGCTGACGAGCTTCTTGAGGATCTTGATAATCTTGAAGGATGGCCAACATCCGTAAAAACGATGCAGAGAAATTGGATTGGTAGATCTGAAGGCATTGAACTTACATTCGATATCTATGGGAGCTCTTCAAAATTAGAAATATATACAACTAGACCAGATACTCTGATGGGTGCAACTTATATGGCAGTTGCTCCAGAACATCCTCTGGCTATAGAAGTATCTGAAAATAATACTGAAATTGCTGCCTTCATCAAAGATTGTAAAAAAAATCATGCGTCTGAAGCAGCAATCGAAACCATGGAAAAAAAAGGTCTCTCATTAGATATTTATGCCATTCATCCCATGACAGGCGAAAAAATACCAGTATGGGTAGCAAATTTTGTTCTAATGGCGTACGGAAGTGGAGCTATTATGGCGGTCCCGGGACATGATCAACGTGATTGGGAGTTTGCAAAGAAATACGATCTGAATATAAAGCAGGTAATAAGGCCAAATGATGATGTTGAAGTAAACATTGATAACGCGCCTTATGTGGGAAAAGGGATATTGATAGATTCATTAAATTACAGCGATATGTCTTCAGATCAAGCTTTTGATGAAATCGCTGATTATTTTGAGTCTTCTGGCAAAGGAAAAAGAGTAACTAATTTTCGTTTACGAGATTGGGGTGTGTCACGTCAACGATATTGGGGTACTCCTATACCAATAATTTATTGCGATAATTGCGGCGCTGTTCCTGTTCCAGAAAATCAATTACCTGTTATTTTACCCGAAGATGTAAAATTTTCAGGAATCGGCTCACCTCTTAAGGATATGCCTGAGTTTTATAATACAGAGTGCCCTAAATGTAATAAGAGCGCAAAACGTGAGACAGATACTTTTGATACTTTTTTTGAATCATCATGGTATTTCTCTCGTTATGCATGTCATGATTCCCAATCGGGGATGACGGATGAACGAGAAAGTTACTGGATGCCAGTTGATCAGTATACAGGTGGTATTGAGCATGCAATATTACACTTGCTTTATTCTCGTTTTTTTCAAAGATTAATGAGAGATGAAGGCTTATCTTCAGTTAGTGAGCCATTTACTAATCTCCTAACTCAAGGCATGGTGTTAAAAGATGGCGCAAAAATGTCTAAAGCTAAAGGAAATACAGTTGACCCTCAGGGATTGATTGAAAAGTATGGTGCAGACACCGTTCGTCTTTTTATGATGTCAGCTGCTCCGCCGGAACTTGCATTGGAATGGTCGGATGCTGGTGTTCAAGGGGCGTATCGTTTTTTGAATCGCTTATGGAACGCCATTGAGTCACATGAAACCATTAAAAATAAAAACTTTTCATGGGA